>Ga0134104_1000017_pt1 | contig 242071 bp, 228 predicted proteins | sample 15_3_2metaG_FD_94455 | JGI IMG/M metagenome (GOLD analysis project Ga0134104, IMG submission 94455) | Switchgrass degrading microbial communities from high solid loading bioreactors in New Hampshire, USA - 15_59_3.3_214_A2 metaG | ecosystem: Engineered > Bioreactor > Semi-continuous >...
AGCGGCATATCTGTTAAAGATGCCATATTAAAGGAGCGCTATAAATCTTTAGAACCAATTAGCCTTTTACCAGATGTTATCTCTTATGAAAAACAAAAACTAAAGAAGGCAACTTCAATGATATGTGCCAACGGGACATCTCTTCCCATCTTAAACTACAAGAAGAGCTTTACATCAGATGCCATTAAATCTCTTCTTGAAAGCTGCAATATTTAAATAAATAGCCTTAAATAGATTTAATTTCTTTTGCTTGTTTTATATAAGATTGGCGAGGTCTTACAAAAAAACCTAAGATTACTTGACGCGATCCAAATAATCTTTATTGTTGCATTTTGGACATTTTACTGGTATAACTTTTTGCATGAGGACTTCATCCTTTCCGGAGGTATTGTTTTCTTGTAAAAACATTGTACCACAGAGGATTGAAGTCCTCAATTTTCATTTGAGTATACAGAACGAAAACTATGTTTTGGAGGGGATTTATGTGCAAATAAAAAAAGCCAGTAAATTAAATGGCGTTAATATTGATAAGAAAAAATATTTCCTTATATTGTTTGTCGGCATCGTGATATCTGCAGTGCCATTATTTATTATAGCTACAAATTTCGGATTAAAACATACTGCTCCCAGTATTGAAATAAAAGATTTATTATGTATATTTTCGTTATTAGTAATGGTAACAGCTAATGTAGCTATTAAAATTGCGAGAAAAAATGAGGAAAAATAAATGAAACTTTCAAATAGAGTTATTATCCCCCTTATCAGCAATTTCTCATCTCTTGATGGATTTAACCTTCATATAATTGCTTATATTATAAACGGAAAAGAAGTAGTGCTTATAGATGCAGGCAATCCAGGAGACGTAACAAAACATTTTTTGTCACAATTCAAAGAAGACAATACAATATTGAAATTAAAGACATATTGCACATGGATCATGTGAGCGGAGGGTTTGAACTGGGGGAAAATGGCGTTCCAATATATCTTTCTAAATCAAAAGCGAGACTTTTAAAAGTTTTTAAAAGTGTTATTAGAATATAAATAGTACAAGTCAAGATGAGGAATTCCTAAATAAATAATTCGTGGTACAATAGGGGCACCAGATGAAGGAGGAACTCATTATGGCAAAACAGTACGACAAACAATTCAAGTTGGATGCAGTCCAGTAGTATCAGGATCATAAGACCTTGGACTTGTTGGCTGTGCCAGTAACTTAGGAATCAGCCGGCAGAGCCTGTCTCGCTGCAAAAAGGAACTGAAAGATTCCGGTGATATCGAGTGACGTGGTTCCGACAATTACTCTTCCGATGAAGAAAAAGAAATTGCCTGATTAAAACGGGAACTTCGTGATACCGTGGATGCGTTTGATGTCTTAAAAAAAGCCATCAGTATTCTGGGAAATTAACTGAAGCTGTTTACATCGAAGTTACTCAAAAGGCAAAGAAATCAAAAGAAGATATGTGCCCTGTCTCCGGAATGCTCAACATGCATGGCTAAAACGTTTGCCATCGAACCAGAAAAAATGTAAGGAAGCAATTCAGGATAAAATACAAAAAATCTACTATGGATCGAAGCGGGATTACGGAGCTCCCAAAATAACTGTAGAACTTCGTAAAAGCGATGAAATCATCCCTGAAAGAACCGTAAGCAAGTATATGAAAGAAATGGGGATAAAAGCCCAAGGGGTCAAGCCCTATACGATTACAACTAAAGGTTCTGACTTTAGTTGTTCCTTGCAAAATATCCTTGATGAAAACTTCAATCCTGACAGGCCAATGCTGTATGGCGCAGCGATATCGCTTATATATGGACAATAGATAGTATTCGATAAAATATCGCATCTATTAGCTTTTAGGGCTACATTTCCCGCTTCCTAGCATCCTTTAATTATTTGCTCTTTAAATTCTTCTGTATGTTGTTTTCTTGCCATTTAAGTAAGCCATCTTTTATACTGGCATATACAAAGATTTTCTTCAAGCTGGTCAGGAGGCATTCTTTGTGCCGCATAAGTGATGGCATAATCTACCCATGTTGTCATTTTCTGTTGTTAATATGGGCCTGAAATCAAGGAGATTACAAGCGAACTAATAATATTTCTGTCAGGTTTATCAATTCAAAGTCCTATTAGCATTAGCTTTGACTGGCTTGCACCCGAAAGCACAGCACTGTTTTATAACCGCGCGACGGCTCACTTTCTATTTTCATTGTCCCGTCATGTGCTTCCACAATCTGTCGCACCAATAGAATACCCAAGCCGTGCCGCAGGTTCAGCCGATCGTCCGTGCTCTCCATGTAATGGGGCTTTTCTTCCAGTTCACGCAGCTTTTCAGGCGAAAGCCCTACGCCGTTGTCTGCAACTGTAAGGGTGACAGCCGTTTCCGAACAATCGAGAGCGAGTCTGATCTCGCAGCCCTGGGGATTATGTTTGATGCTGTTTTGCACTAAATTATTGATTGCCCGCACAATCAGGCGAAAGTCACATTCCAGCATGGCATTTTCAGCAGAAGGATTGATTTCAACATCCACCGAATAACTGTCGGAAAGTCCGCCATTCAGCAGTTCCACCGCATATGACCGCAGAAGTTTGGAGAAGCGTACCGGCTCCTTATGGAGTGGCTGCATTTCATATTCCAGCTGAGAAACCAAATTCAAATCCTGCACCAGTTCCTTTATTTTGACGCTTTGCTGTTTCACAATTTCAGCCTGTGCTTTTATAGAACTGTTTATAGTTTTATCATCTGCGATGCGTTCGGCATAACCCAAAATCATAGAAAGAGGCGTCCGTATATCATGGGAAACACCACTGATCCAGTTGGCCCTTGCTTCATTTTGTCTGCTTAAGATATGGGATGCTTTGTTGATACTTCCCGCAACCTCTGATAAATCCCCGCCGACAGACAGCGATACCGGCTTGCCGTTGGAAAGAGTTTCAATCGCATTGATAATCGGGTCTGTGCTTCGGAGAATTTTCCTCTTGGAAAAGAAATAAGCCAAAAACAATAATGAGAAGTCGGTGGCCAGCATTCCGGTAATATAGAGCGGAAGCGTTTGAATCGCATGGATAGAGAAATAGTTGCTGGTGAGCTTGGTATAGCTATCTTTCGGATAGCCTAATACCAGCAGGCCATCTTCCGTGTTCCAGACAAAAACGGGATAATCCTTTAAGTACCCTTTGGAAAAGAGGGCAACATCCTGAATTGTATAATTTCCGGGAATGTCTTCCGGGGTATCAATAGCCCATACACGATTTCCATCCGGGTTAAGGAACATGGCCCAAACATGAGCGCTCTCCAGTTTTTGGCGGGCATCGTCCGATACACCCTTTAATGTCGAAGCAGCAGCAATTTCCTCCAGCATATTTTGTGGTGAGGTATCTCCGTAGTCGTTTATAATAATGCTCTGAAACGTAATACCAAAGGCCAGTACATTGAGCAGCACCAACACAAGGATAAAAGCGGCAAAGGATGCCAGATGCTTTGAGATATATTTTCCAAATGCTTTCATGGCGTCACTTCCTTATGTTCAGCTTATAGCCCAGCCCTTTGATTGTAATCAGGGAAACAGGCTTTGACGGATCTGTTTCAATTTTTTCACGGATACGCCGTACATGGGCATTCAAGCTGTTTTCATACCCGAAGGGATTGTCACCCCAAAGGGCTTCGCAAAGGGCATCCACGGAAACGATTTTTCCCTTATTGTGCGCAAGGGTTTCCAGCAAAGCGTGTTCCTTTGCCGTCAGCGGGATGACCTCACCGGCTTTATGAACTTCGGCGCGGCTGAAATCAACCGTGCATCCGGAAAGGGTCAGGAGTTTCTCATCCTCTTTGTAGCAACGGCGCAGAACGGCATACACCCGCAGCAGCAACTCCTGTGGCATAAATGGCTTTACGATGTAATCATCGGCTCCCAGTCCAAGACCGGACAGCTTATCCGCCGCCTCGTCCTTCGCCGTCAGAAATATGACCGGCACATCGGCGAAGGTGCGTATTTGCTCCATCAGGGAAAAACCGTCTCCATCCGGCAGCATCACATCCAGAATTGCTAAATCAGGTTCTTCGCTTTTGGCAACTGAGGTACCTTCTTTCACAGAAGCGGCCGACACAATATTTTCAAAACCGTCATCCTTTAAAATGGCGGTTACCATTTTAAGCAGCTCCGGCTCATCGTCTACAAGCAGGAGCTTTTTTGTGTGTAATAATGTCTGATCCATTTCTTCGCCTCCAACTGCATCTATTATACCAAAGCATTTCTGTTTTGCGTGATGTTCAGCAAAAAGTAAGGTAAAAGTAAGGACACGAGAATGTAGATGTCAGGTTGGAGTTGTACCATTAAGAATGTCGAAAGGAGATGTTCATATTGGATTACATGATTACAACGGAGCAGTTGACAAAAAAATATAAAAATTTTATCGCTGTCAACCATGTTTCGCTCCATATTCGAAAAGGAAGTATTTACGGTTTACTTGGGCCGAACGGCGCAGGAAAATCCACTGCCATGAAAATGCTGTTGGGATTGACGACCCCTACAAGCGGCAACTTTGTTATTGACGGAAAGCACTTCCCCGATGACCGGCTGGCCATTTTAAAGGAAATCGGTTCATTCATCGAATCGCCCTCGTTCTATGCCAATCTGACCGGACGTGAAAACCTTGATATTATCCGCCGGATTTTAAGGCTGCCGACAAGCTCGGTAGAGGATGCCTTGGAATTGGTTGGCCTCACTGAGTTTGGCGACCGGCTGGCAAAGAAATATTCGCTGGGTATGAAACAACGGCTGGGACTTGCCGGGGCACTGCTTGGCAGGCCACCTATCCTCATTTTGGACGAACCTACTAATGGCCTTGACCCATCCGGCATCCATGAAATACGCAATTTGATGAAGTCCCTGCCGGAGCTTTACGATTGCACCGTTTTGATTTCATCCCATATGCTGTCGGAAATTGAGCTTATGGTGGACGATATCGGCATTCTGAATCATGGCCGCCTGCTGTTCGAGGGCGGCTTGGATGAATTGCGGCAGAGTGCGCTGCAGGCCGGTTTTGCCTCGGACAATTTGGAAGAAATGTTCCTCTCCATGATTGATAAGGACAATGCCGCCAGAAAGCAGAGGGCACAGCTATAAATGCGCTTGCCATTGAGCTGCGAAAAGAAAAACGGACAGGTGTTATTCCCGTGCTGCTGGCGGTTGGCATTCTGGGAGCGGCATATGCCTTTGTCAATTTCCTTGTGCGGAAAGATACCCTGCTGAACCTGCCGCTGGCCCCGATGGATGTTCTGCTGACCCAGCTCTACGGCATGATTATGATATTAAATATGTTCGGCATCATCGTCGCCGCCTGCATGGTCTACAACATGGAGTTTAATGGAAACGCAATTAAAAAGATGTATATGCTGCCCATGAGTGTGCCGGGGATGTGCTTTTGCAAATTTCTGATCCTGACCGTGATGCTTCTGGTTGCAGTTGTGCTGCAAAATCTGGCCCTGATGAAAATTGGCATGACCGAACTGCCGCAGGGTACCTTTGAGATGGGTACTCTGGTGCAGTTTGCCGCCTATTCGTTCATTACCGCTATGCCCGTGCTGTCTTTTATGGTTTTGATTTCTTCCCGTTTTGAAAATATGTGGGTTCCGCTTGGGGTAGGCGTCGCTGGCTTTTTAAGCGGGATGGCCCTGGCAAACTCGAAAGTTGCTTTGCTGATGATTCACCCCTTTGTCGTGATGCTGAAACCCGCCGTTGCTATGAGCGCACAGCCAGATAGCACGGTGATCCTTGTTTCTTTAGTGGAAACGATCCTTTTCCTTGGGGCAGGGCTGTGGATGGCAAAGCATCTGCATTATGAATAAGGAGGAAGAATTGAAATGAGTTTTTTAGAACTGCTTAAAATTGAATTTATGAAAGTGAAGCGCTCAAAAATTATTCCTTTGATATTCGTTGCCCCTCTTTTGGTGGTAGCGTCCGGGATTGCAAATTTGAGCAGCTATTTCACACCGGAATATACTAATGCATGGCCTGCCATGTTCATTCAAAGCGCCTTGGTCTATGCTTACTATCTGCTTCCGCTGAGCATGGTCGTTGTTTGCGTCATGATTGCGGGGAGGGAGACACAGAACAACGGTGTCTTAAAAATGCTGGCTCTGCCGGTCAGCCGATATGCCCTTTCGTTGGCAAACTTCTGTGTGCTGATGTTTTATCTTTTGATGGAAATGGTGGTGTTCCTTGCGGTATTTGTCGTTGCCGGATTGGTCGCCACAAGCACCATGGGAATTACCGAAACACTGCCTATTCTCTACCTGCTCAAGTGGTGCATGGGACTATTTCTTACTATGCTGCCCGGCGTGGCAATCATGTGGGCTATTACGGTGCTGTTTGAAAAACCGCTGCTTTCGGTAGGGCTGAATTTGCTGCTTGTAATCCCCGGTGTTCTGGTCACCAACACGCCGCTCTGGATCATCTATCCGTATTGTTACAGCGGCTATCTGGTGTCCTGCTCGCTGCACGAGTTCACAACAAACACCGCAGAGACAGTCTTTGAGCTGTTTCCGTTCCTGTCCTGTGCGGCTCCGATCTTTGCGTTGGCGCTTACAGTGGCGGTAACACAATTTGGAAAGAAAGAAATGAGGTAAAAAGATAGGAAATGAGTTGAAATGCAGTTCAAAAAGACAGATATTAAGCTAAATGGTGTAAGTAAAAAGATGCACGTGGTGACTGCGCTAAAGAACGAGAGGACATTCGTGCTTGTAAGATTTGCAGCTTAAAATTAAACTACAAAGCAGATTGGATAAACAGCCGCAAGAAGCTATAATAGGCTATTAAGGTAATGGCGAATAATGGTCAGTTATTAAATTGTATTAGGGCTCATATGCTCTAAAGCTAAGAATCTTAATGAATTCTCAAACTGCATTAGCCCCATCATTTTGTAGATGGGGCTATGTCGGCGGTGAAGGCGTTTTCAGAATATACATTTCCGGCATTCCACAGCATGTAGCCCTGGATTCCATTATCATTAAGAGCTTTAATTTGTTTTAGGACATCTTCGCCTGTGTATTTAGGACTTCCAAGAGTAAAATCCTGTATCCATGGCCTTATAACAGCTTTTTTCTCAAGACCGGCATCCTTTTTTAGGGCATCTTTTACTGCCCTGTCGATTACTTCGTAGGGATGAGCATTTGGATTATCAAAGCCGTAATTTCCAGGATAATAATGAGAAGGGTATATCATTGGGCTTATGTAGTCTACTGTAGGCGAAATCTTTTCCCATTTTTGACCTATATTCATGTCATCATCTGCACTTGTGGTTAGACCAAAAACATCAGCTGAAATAACGACATTATAGTCTTTCAGTTGTTGGCGCGCATATGCTAGAAAACCCGCAACACAATCCTCTTTCGAAACATCGTTTTTACCAGGGAAAAAAGCTTCAGCATCTACTTTACTTCCATTTTCAGGAAACCTTACATAATCAAACTGTATTTCTTTAAAACCGTTTAGAGCCGCTTCCTTGGCTATAGCAACATTATAGTCCCAAACTCGTTTGTCATATGGGTTTACCCAGGGTACACCGTTCCTGTCGCGCCATATGCCGCCGCTCTTTTTTTGGATTGCAAATTCCGGATAATGGTTGCACAAATTACTGTCTTTAAATGTTACTACCCTTGCTATTGGATATATATTATGATTTTCCAAAGTTTGTATAAAAGACTTAATGTCCTGTATGCGTACATATCTATCAGCCTCTGCGCTTTCGACTATTTCTATATTGCTTTCATAAGTTATAAGGCCGTTATCATCTTTTACATCTATCACCATTGCATTTAATTCAGAACGGTCTAAAAAGTCGATTAAGTGATTAAAATATTTTGGAGTTCCGGCCGTGTTTCCGGTTACATATATTCCCTTAACAACAGGTACATCAAAAGAATTCTGCTTATCCAATGGCAAAGGTACGTAATATTCTTTCAGTGTTTCTTTCAAAACTTCATTTCTTCGATTCCACTCATTACGCCTTTCGATCTCCTTATCCCGTTTTGCATCGTTAATAGCCTGCTTTTCTTCAAAAAGTTCCCGATACAATGACTGGGAACTATAGGTAATAGTAGAGCTATGAGAATTAAATGCCAAAGAAACAGCACAAATAATTAAAAGCAAAAAGCTACCTTTTACAGTCCATTTCAATTAAAAGCCCCCTAATACTTCTGATTCCCTTACAAAATATATTATATCTTAATTTTAACCCTTGTATCAAATATTAGGCAAAATGGCCTAAATAAATGATGATATTAAAAATGTATTAATGAAGTCCATACTTTATGTAAATTGACATTTTACTTTTTTAGATATTTTGATTTGCCAAAAGTTCATTTATAATTTTGTCTTCAGCGGTTTTTAAATCGTGTTGACAGAACCTTTTTTAAGTGATACGTTATTAACAACAATATAATATGCAGTTTGCGGGGGAACTCTTATGAGTTGAGAAGGTAAAACCTGACCCTTTGAACCTGTCAGCTAACACTGGTGTAGGGAAGCGAAAATTTTTAGAGAAAACGATGCTTGCCAAATTCAGCAAGCATTATTTTTTTGTTCAGAAGGAAGGTGTGAAAAACGAAAAAAGTTATATCTATTGCCGGATCTGATTGCAGTGGTGGCGCAGGTATTCAGGCAGATATCAAAACCTTTGCCGCCCACGGCGTTTATGGTATGAGCGTTATTGTTTCTGTAGTAGCTGAAAATACATTTCGTGTCATTGACATGCAGGATATTGAGCCTGAAATAATCGAGAAACAGATTGATGCTATTTTTGAGGATATTGACACAGATGCTGTCAAAATAGGAATGCTATCACAATCGACTTCCATGAAAGCTGTAGCGCACAAACTCAGGGAGTATGGGCCTCAAAATATTGTAATTGATCCTGTCATGATAGCAAAAAATGGCTGCCCGCTAATGCAACCCGATTCAATGGATACATTAATCGAAGAAATACTGCCTCTTGCTGACCTGCTGACACCAAATATTCCAGAAGCCGAAAGGATTACAGGGTTATCGATTCAAACATCCGAGGACATGGAGCATGCAGCTGAAAAGATTGCAAAAATGGGTGCAAAAGCTGTTTTGGTAAAAGGTGGTCACGCTAAAGGAGAGGCACTTGACATATTGTTTAATGGCGAACATTTTACTTATTTTAGCGAGGAGCGTATAAATACTAAAAACACTCATGGAACAGGTTGCACTTATTCTTCCGCAATAGCTTCCAACCTCGCATTAGGTCTTGATTTAGAGGAAGCAGTAAAAAGAGCAAAAGATTATGTTACCACGGCAATAAGACATTCTCTGCCTATTGGAAAGGGCTGTGGACCCACTCATCACTTTTATGATCTCTATCAAAACGGATTACAGAAGGAGTATTAATCAAATGAAATACAAAACATAAAGGGATGATTTATGTAATGGAGATAAAATATGTTGAAAAAGTTAAGAAAGCCTTTGAAATGGTGCACACCAAAAAACCTCTGGTTCATCATATTACAAATTATGTTACTGTAAATGATTGTGCCAATATCACACTGGCTATAGGGGCATCTCCCATCATGGCAGACGATATCCGAGAAGTGGAAGCTATTACATCAATTTCTTCGGCTCTGGTGCTAAATATTGGCACACTGAATGAACGGACGGTTCAGGCAATGCTTGCCGCAGGAGAAAAGGCCAATAAACTTGGAATTCCCGTGGTGTTCGATCCGGTCGGCGCCGGCGCATCAGAATTGCGCAATCGGACGACAGAGCAAATTTTAGAAAAAGTGCAGCTTAGCGTGCTTCGCGGCAATATGTCAGAGATCCGTTTTATCGCCGGGCTGGAAGCCTCAACGAAAGGCGTTGATGCTTCCGATGCAGACATCAATAGCGGTCTTGCAGCAGGATGTAGTATTTCCGAAACAATAGCAAAAAAGCATGGCTGTGTGGTAGCGATTACCGGTGAAACAGATATTGTTTCAGATGGGCAGCACACTCTTCTCCTTGAAAACGGTACAAAACTGCTTTCCGGTATAACAGGTACAGGCTGTATGTGCACATCGCTTATTGGGTCTTTCTGTGGAGTGACAGAAGATTTTCTGGTTGCTGCTGCAGGGGGTATACTCTGTATGGGTATCGCAGGCGAGGCTGCTGCGGAAAAGGTCGGAAAAGAGGGCAGCGGCAGTTTACATAAAGCAATTATAGATTCTGTTAGCAATATGAATGCCGAAATTTTTACAAAGAGGGCAAAAATTCATGAAGCCTGAGATTGATTATAGCCTTTATTTGGTGACTGACCGCCAGCTTATGAGTACCCCGACGTTGGAGGAAGCAGTAGAACAGGCAATCAAAGGTGGAGCAACACTGGTGCAGCTGCGAGAAAAAACAGTGTCATCCCTTGACTTTTACCACATAGCGAAAAGCATAAAGCAAGTTACAGACGCTTACCATGTACCGCTTATTATCAACGACCGTGTTGATGTTGCGCTGGCAGTGGATGCCGCCGGCGTCCATATCGGGCAAAACGACTTGCCGGCAGAGATTGTCCGCTCAATTATCGGCTCTGACAAAATTTTGGGTGTTTCGGCTTCTACTTTAGATGAGGCAATTCGGGCAAAGGAGAGCGGAGCAGATTATCTTGGTATAGGAGCCATGTTTTCCACGAAAACAAAAACTGATGTAGAGCTTGTATCAATGGAAGAATTGGAAAAAATCCGGCATTCCGTCAGATTGCCGTTAGTTCTGATTGGCGGCATTAACCTAGAAACTCTGCTGCACTTTGAGGGCATGGGTATTGACGGTATAGCAGTTATTTCAGCCCTGATTTCAGCAAAGGACATTACAGAAGAGGCCAAAAAGCTAAAAAAAGCAGTTTCACAACTATAAGGGGTAAAAAATTTTGACATAGGGCTAGAAAAATTTTACAGTCGGTTAAAGCTGTAATACGCAACCGTAAAATTTTGATATTTATTGTATATTAAGAAAAAAATCGTCTTGTATTAAGCGGTATTTATTGTTATAATGGAACCATCTTAGGAAAATAAATATTTTAAAGGTGTAGGTGTCAATTTTAGATTGACTAAAAGGGAAGTCGGGTGAAAATCCCGCGCGGTCCCGCCACTGTAAAGGCGAGCTACCTTATACTGAGCCACTGGGAAACTGGGAAGGCATAAGGAGCGATGAACCTGAGCCAGGAGACCTGCCTATGCTGATTTCACTATCCTACGACCGATAGGGAGGTGCAATCTGTGAACTGCTTAGGTGATAAAGCCCCTTGACGTTTGTAGTCAAGGGGCTTTTTGAATGGTAAAAGATAGGATATTTAATTTATGGGATATTTTATTAGAGCAAGGTTGACAATCCATTTACCTGAAACACTAATGCCAAAAAAGACACGAAAATAAAAGTTAAAACTTGGGAGGTATTTTAATGACTAAAAAAATATGCTTGCTAGCTGTTTTGTTATGCATGATGCCGAGCACGGCTTTTGCCATGCACATCATGGAAGGATTTTTACCGCCTGTGTGGGCTGCTGTATGGTATGCAGCTATGATTCCCTTTGTAGTTGTCGGTCTTTCATCAATAAAGAAGTTAATCCGTGAAGATCCCAGCAATAAAATGCTGTTAGGCTTTGTGGGAGCTTTTGCCTTTGTGTTGTCGGCTTTAAAACTGCCTTCGGTAACAGGAAGTTGCTCTCATCCTACAGGCGTTGGTCTGGGAGCTATATTATTCGGGCCCTGGGTTATGAGCGTGATAGGAATGATAGTGCTGCTATTTCAAGCACTCCTCTTGGCTCATGGAGGGCTTACAACTCTTGGAGCAAACACCTTTTCAATGGCTATAGTCGGTCCTTTTGTGTCATATGCTATATATAAACTTGCAAAAAAGATGGGAGCATCAAGAAGCATAGCTGTATTTTTGGCAGCGGCTTTAGGAGATCTTATGACATATGTTGTTACATCTTTTCAGCTGGCAATAGCTTTTCCGGCAGAGGTGGGCGGCTTTGCGGCATCATTTACAAAATTTATAGGTATTTTTGCCCTGACGCAAGTTCCCTTGGCCATAAGCGAGGGACTGCTTACGGTAATTGTGGTCAATCTTCTTTCGGCATATGATAGCAATACTCTTGTCGGCCACTTCAAAGAAGGGGGTCTATAAATGAATAACAAGAACCTTTTAATGAAAAACTTGTTTTTACTATTACTCGTAATAATCATTGCAATAATTCCGATGATGTTTGTAAAAGACGGAGAGTTTGAGGGCGCTGATGGACAAGCAGAAGAAGCTATTACTGAAATTGTATCAGATTATGAACCATGGTTTTCAAATATTTGGGAGCCGCCAAGCGGAGAAATCGAGAGCATGCTTTTTGCGCTGCAAGCAGCTTTAGGTGCCGGTTTTATAGGCTACTTTTTCGGCCGCCTAGCTCAAAAAAATGCTGCTAGATAGTCTTGTTTATAAAAATGGGTTAAAAGATGTTCATCCCGGGGAAAAGCTGATTTTTGCTTTAATAACTATGTGTATAGGCTTTATTCCAAACATATATTGTGATGGGCTGATTATCTTACTTATGGCGGCTATTATAATTATCAAGGGTGAAATACCGCCAAAAATATATCTGCACTTAATTTTCCTTCCCCTTGCTTTCCTTGGGATGAGCATTTTACCTATAGTGATAAATTTTGGGGCAAGTGCCGAGCAAAGTCTCGTGCATTTCCCTTTTTTTCAAACAACTATAGGTGTTACATATGGCGGATTAAAACAGGCCGGTTTTCTTTCTGCAAGGTCTATGGCTCTAGTGTCTTGTTTATACTTTATATCTCTTACAACACCGATTCTGGATTTAATAGCCCTGCTTAAAAAGCTAAATGTCCCCGGCGTATTATTGGATTTAATGCTGCTCATATACCGCCAGTTATTTGTGGTTTTAGATACTGCAGAAAAAATATACACAGCTCAAAATGCACGTTTGGGCTATGTGAATTTTAAGTCAAGCCTAAACTCGATGGGTAAACTGCTTTCATATCTTATTACAAAATCATTTTCAGATTCAAAAAGACTTTATACGGCTTTGGTTTCTCGCGGATATGACGGAGAGCTTAAAGTTTTGGATTCAAACTACCGATTTTCTGTAAAGAATTTATTGATAATAGCAGCTATCGACACCGCTCTGTTTGTCATAGCTTTAAAAACCGGAGGCTCTTTTAAATGAGTCAATACATTTTTGAAACTTGTGAATTAGAGTATGAGTACCCTGACAGCACCAAAGCTCTAAAAGGAATAAATTTGGCCATAGAAAAAGGCAAAAAGACAGCCGTTCTAGGGCCTAATGGCGCCGGAAAATCTACACTATTTCTTCACTTTAACGGAATATTAAAACCCAAAAGCGGCCGAGTACTTTTTGACGGCAGGGAAATTGAGTATAATCGACGGCATCTTATGGAACTTAGAAAAAATGTAGGCATAGTCTTTCAAGACCCGGATACTCAAATTTTTGCCGGAACGGTGTTTCAAGAAGTATCCTTTGGACCCCTCAATTTAGGATTGAAGGATGATGAAGTAAAAGAGAGAGTTGAAAAAGCTCTGATTACTGCAGGAGTTTATGACTTAGCTCAAAAGCCGACACATCTTTTAAGTTATGGTCAAAAAAAGCGGGTTTGTATTGCAGGAGTTTTGGCAATGGAACCGGAGGTTATAATATTTGACGAACCTACAGCCTATCTAGATCCCAAGCACTGCCGTATTCTCCTTGAAAGCCTTAATGTGCTGCATCAAAGCGGAAAACAGATAATTCTTTCAACACATGATGTTAATTTGGCTTACGGATGGGCGGACAATATAATAATAATCAAAGATGGCAAACTTCTGAAGTCGGGAACTCCGGAAGAAATTTTTGCAAATGATGAAGTTCTAAAGCAAGCCGATCTTCAAAAGCCCATGCTTTTAGAAGTATATGAAGTGCTTTTTGAAAAAGGACTCATTGGCAAAAGACAGCCAAAATCAATAGAGGATTTAAAGTATATACTTTAAATAAAAGGACTGGTTATTTATGAATAGAGGCGTAATGATAGCCGGGACCAACAGCGGTTCCGGCAAGACCACCATAAGTCTTGGAATAATAGGCGCTCTTTCTAAAAGGCTCAAAGTGGTGCCGTTTAAAGTGGGACCGGACTATATTGACCCTGCTTATCACAAATTGGTAAGCAAAAATCCCTCTTATAATTTAGACATTCACATGTTGGGTGAAGAAAGGCTTGCATCACTATTTTATGAAAAAACCGCGGGGCGAGATATCTCTATAGTAGAAGGTGTTATGGGGTTATTTGACGGCAAAGATTCTTCGGGATTTGCCAGCAGCGCCCATGTGGCCAAAATCTTAGGCATACCCGTAATATTAGTTGTAGATGCCGGCGGTATGTCTAGAAGTGCCTCGGCAATGGTTAAAGGCTATAAAGATTTTGATCCTGAATTAAACTTAGCCGGAGTAATATTTAATCGTGTTGGGGGAGATAAACATTTTAAACTTTTAAAAGAATGTATAGAAAAGGATACAGGGCTTTGCGCCTTAGGCTATCTTCCAAAAGACGAAAAACTTGTAATCCCGGAGCGGCCAATGGGCCTTATGCCTCCGGAAGAGATGGAAAATCTTGAAGAAGGCCTAGAAAGACTAAATTATTTAATAGAAAAACATATAGATCTTGCTAAGATTTTTAAAATTGCAGAGAGTGCTCATATACCTGTCCTGCCTAATGAATGCAGTAAATCCGCAGATACCGGCGGCAAAAAGCTAAAGATCGCAGTGGCCATGGATGATGCCTTTTGCTTTTACTATAATGCTTCCTTAGAGCTTTTTGAAGAAAAAGGCGCCTGTCTTGTGCCCTTTAGCCCTTTAAAAGATGCTGAGCTTCCGAAAGGAATATCCGGCTTATACATAGGAGGAGGTTTTCCAGAAAACTTTGGCCGGCAGCTTAGTCAAAACAATTCTATGAAAAATTCCATATTTTACGCCATCAACGCAGGCCTTCCTACCTATGCAGAAGGCGGCGGCCTGATGTATCTTGCAAAGACAGTTTATGACAGAGGCGGCAAGGCTTATCCGATGGTGGGCATATTTGACTGTGAAACAGTAATGACAGACAGGCTTCAAAATTTTGGATATGTGACGGCAGAAGTAGTAAAAGACAATGTGCTCGCTCCTTTCGGCACCATAATAAATGGCCAGGAGTTTCACTATTCTAAGATAAATGGTAATTTAAACAACGCAAGCTATATTATTAGAAAGCCGGAACAAAACCGTAAGTGGCAGTGCGGCTACACCTATAAAAATTGCCTCGCCTCTTATATGCATATAGATTTTTATGCATATCCTAAGCTTTTGGATAATTTTCTGGATAAATGTAGGCAAATCAATGATAAGGAGTAAAAAAATGGATAAAACCTTGCTTATTCTAGCTCACGGCAGTAAAGCTCAATCTACCACGGAAGTAATCTATCAAGTTCGCGGCGAAATTGCAAAAAGGAATTTATATAAGGAAGTAAAAGTTGCCTTTATGGAATTTAATCACCCGAATATTCGCGAAGCCTTTGATGAAATTTATAAAGAAGGCTTGAGGCAGGTGGTAGCAGTACCTATGTTTTTGTTTGAGGGAAACCACATACGGTATGATATTCCGGAGGAACTTACTAATGTTAAAAATGTTTATCCGGATTTGGAAATTTCACTTGCAAAGCCGATAGGCTTTGACAGACGCATTGCAGATATTTTAATCGAAAGGGCTGCGGGAAAACTATGGGAAATTTAAGCTACGTGAAAACACCTGAGGGCATAGAGAAAAAAAGCTTCGAGATAATAGAGGAAAATGTTGATAAAGCAAACTTTAGCCCTAAAGAATGGAACGTTGTCAGGAGAGTTATCCATACTACGGCAGATTTTGATTTTGCTAATTTACTAAAATTCTCGCCAGGCGCAATCGAAGCGGGGCTTTCGGCAATGCAAAAAGGATGCCGCATTTATACAGATACCAGGATGGCTGAAGCGGGAATTAATAAAAAGGCACTTAAAGAGCTGGGATGCAAGGCTTTATGCATGGTAGACGATCCGCAGGCGGCAGAGATGGCAAAGCGCGAGGACATAACCCGTTCCATGGCCTCTGTAATGATGGCAGCTGCTTTTCCTGATATAAAGATTTATGTTTTGGGAAATGCCCCAACGGCACTGTTTAAGCTGATCGAACTTATAAGGGAAGGGAAAGCCAATCCTGATTTAATAATTGGCGTCCCGGTAGGATTTGTAGGAGCGGCGGAATCCAAAGAAGAGCTTTCCAAGCTTTCGGTTCCGCATATAATTACAAAAGGACAAAAAGGAGGCAGCAACATAGCTGCTGCTATAGTTAATGCACTGATGTATATGAGTCTTGAGGGGAAAACCATTAAAAATGGATAAGTACATCGTAAAGAACGGAAAAAAACTTCGATACGGCTATACCACCGGCAGCTGCGCAGCCGCTGCTGCAAAAGCTGCAACTTTTGCGCTGTTTTATGAAAACATTCCCCGGGAAATCGAAATCGACACCCCAAAAGGATGGCCGCTTAAACTTCCGATAGCCGCTTTTGAAAAAGGAGAAGATTGGGTAAGCTGTGGAATTAAAAAAGATGGCGGAGATGACCCTGATGTGACAGATGGCCTTATCATATACTGCAAGGCAGAGCGTGTCTCAGAAGGAGTAACAATTACCGCCGGCGCCGGAATAGGCATTGTCACAAAACCCGGACTTCAAGTAAAGCCGGGAGAACCTGCTATAAACCCGGTGCCACAGGCTATGATAAAAAACGAAGTTTGCAAGGTGCTTCCCAAGGGCTGTGGTGTAAGACTTACCATAAGTATTCCCGGCGGTGAAGAAGTTGCCGAAAGGACTTTTAATCCGATGCTGGGAATTAAGGGAGGGCTCTCGGTTATCGGCACTACAGGAATAGTTGAACCTATGTCCACTGCGGCCCTAAAGGATACACTGGCGGTTCAATTGTCAATACTTGCAGCCCAGGGACATAAAAAAGTAATCTTGGTGCCGGGTAATTATGGCAAAAATTATGCACTAAAATCCGGTGAAAATCCGGAGCTTATCGTCTCTTATGGCAACTACCTGGGGTTCGCCTTGGAAAAAGTAGTGGAATATGGTTTCAAAGATGTTTTGTTAATCGGAGATATCGGCAAACTCATTAAAGTAGCCGCAGGCATATTTGATACAACAGGGAAAGTTGCCGATGCCCGCAGCGAGATAATGACAGCATATGCAGCATATTTTGGAGTCACAAAGGATGTGGCGGTAAATTTGCTAAATTCTGTTACAACTCGGGAAGCTCTAAGTATTATCGAAGAAGCAGGCATAGATATGGAAAGTTTTAGTAAATTTATTGCCGAAAGAATTGTCGCACGCTGCATGTGGTATACAGGGAAAAGCTTGAATATAGAGGTAAAAATTTTTTCATTAAATCGAGGTTTTCTGGCAAAAGCCTATGGGAAAGGGGAAAATTCCAATTGATAAGTGTGGTAGGCATCGGTCCGGGACATCCTGACTATGTAACTCCAATTGCTCTAAAAAAGATACAATCCGCTGATGTTATCATAGGCGGCCGGCGGCAGCTTAAAATGTGTGAAGGAGTTTCGTGCGCGAAAATATTGTTCGATAGCAAATTGGATTTAGAAAAAGCCCTGGATAATCCCGGCAATGTAGTAGTCTTAGCTTCCGGCGATCCGACAATATACGGTATCCTCGATAAAATACTCAGCTTGCGAAAGAAAGAAGAAATCGAAGTAATTTCCGGAATAAGTTGTATCCAATACATGCTGGGAAAACTTAAGATGCCAATGAAAGATGTTTGCGTGATAAGCCTTCACGGCCGAAAGCAGGAGCTTATAGAAAAAGTCAAGGAATATAAATCGGTAGCAGTGCTTACCGACAAAATACATAGCCCTTGCTACATCGCTCAAAGTTTAAGACAGGCAGGTATTGTTGATGTAAAAATATATGTTGGAGAAAACCTATCTTATGAAAATGAAAAGATAGGGGAATTTTCGGTTGAAGAACTTGCCGAAAGCACTCAAAATTTTGACTTAAATGTGGTGGTGATAACAAGGTGTGGCAGTATGGATTCGGCATTCCTGACGAGCTTTTTATAAGAGGCAGCGTGCCCATGACAAAACAAGAGATAAGGGTTTTATCTCTTTCAAAAATGCGGCTCAAAAGCGACAGCATAGTTTGGGATATAGGCGCAGGCACAGGCTCGGTTTCAGTGGAAGCAGCAGTGCATTGCAGGGAGGGAATGGTCTTTGCAATTGAGAAAAATCCGGAGGCAATAAAGCTGCTTAAAGAGAATCAAAAGGCATTTGAAGTTAAAAATATGGAAATAGTTTGCGGACAAGCGCCTGATGCGCTTTCAAATCTTCCTTGCCCTGACAGCATATTCATAGGTGGAACCGGAGATTTTACCGAGGAAATCCTAGAAACAGCCGCCGAAAGACTTACGCCCTGCGGCATTATAGTTGCAAATGCCATAGCAATAGATACCTTATGCAGTTTGCAGGGATTTTTTAAGGTAAGATGCTGGGAGAGGGATATCACCTTAGCAAATATCTCTACTTCAAAGCAAGTAAAGGGAAAAACAATGATGTTTGCCCACAATCCCATTTATATATTTGCAGCAAGAAAACCCGAAGACAGCAAGAAAGCAGAGGAGCCTTTATATGAATAAATCAGGTAAGTTTTATGGAATCGGAGTGGGACCGGGAGACCCGACACTTATTACTATGAAAGCCGCACAGATTTTGTCTAAAGTGGATATGGTCATAGCTCCTGCGGCAGATAAAGAAAGCTTGGCTTTAAAGATAGCCCGGCCTTACATCAATTGTAAAGTTATAGAGATGAATTTTCCCATGATAAGCAATAAAAATAAACTAAATGATATTTGGGACAAAAACGTTAAGACCATTCAAGAAATTCTCCAAGAAGGCAACGACACTGCGTTTATAACGTTGGGAGATCCTATGATATACAGCACTTATACATATATACTATCCCGACTTTGCGGGTATGAAGCCGAAACAATTCCGGGAATAACATCTTTTTGCGCCGCCGCATCTAAAATTAATATCCCCATAGTAGAAGGAGACGCTCCATTTGCCGTAATACCGGTTAAAGACAAAAAATTACTGGAAAAAACCCTAAAGGATTTTGACAATGTTGTTTTGATGAAAATATCCAGAAATTATGATGATGTAGTAAAGGTCTTGAAGGAAAACGGATTTTGTGCAGTGCTTATTACCCACTGCGGCCAGGAAGATGAAAAAATAGAATTTGATTTAGATAAATATTTGGGCAGGGGTGTAAGCTACCTTTCCCTAATTATTGCCTGGAGGGATAAAAAGTGATTTATTTTATCGGTGCCGGTCCCGGTGATGTGGAACTTATTACTATAAAGGGTAAAAAGCTTTTGGAAAATTGCGATGTAGTAATATATGCAGGCTCGCTTGTAAACCCTGAGCTGCTAAAATATGCAAAAGACGGAGCAAAGATTTATAACAGTGCCACGATGAATCTTGATGAAATCATCAATGCCATGAAAGATGCTTTTGAAAAAGGGGCAGATGTGGCAAGACTTCATACGGGAGATCCTTCTATTTATGGGGCAATAAGGGAACAGATGGAAGCTCTTGATAAACTTGCGATACCCTATGAAGTAATTCCGGGTGTCAGCTCATTTAGCGCTGCCGGTGCAGTATTAAAGCGGGAACTTACCGTGCCCGGACAAAGCCAGACCATCATACTGACCAGAGTAGAAGGCAGAACGCCGGTTCCCGAAGAAGAAAGCTTAAATGCTTTGGCAAAACATAAAGCAACTATGGCTATTTTTCTCAGCATAAATCAGATTGAAAAAATTGCAGGAGACTTGGCAAAGGTTTATGGCTCGGATACTCCTATCGCCGTTGTATATAAAGCCACCTGGGAAGACCAAAAGATTGTGCAGGGCACTCTTTCAGATATTGCAGAAAAAGTAAAAGAAGCGGGAATTTGCAAGACAGCACTGATATTGGTAGGAAATTTCTTAAGTGATGAATATGACTTCTCATGCCTCTATAACAAAACATTCAGCCATGAATACAGGTAAGAAAATGAAGACAGCCATTATTGCTATAACAAAAAACGGAATGAGCATTGCCGAGAAAATCAGAGCAGGCGTCGGCGGCGATGTTTATGTAAATAGTCGGCTTTTAAATGAAGCTGATTTGAAAAACTGTTTTCCGATAAAAAACTCATTTAAGGATTTTATCCGCCAAATATTTTCAAGCTATGACGGCCTGATTTTTATAACAGCTGCCGGTATTGCGACTCGGGCGATTGCGCCGGTGATTTGCGACAAAAGAACGGATCCGGCGGTTGTAGTGGTGGACGAACAAGGGAAATTTTCCATAAGCTTGCTTTCCGGGCATCTTGGCGGGGCAAATGAACTTGCGTCAAAAGTGGCTCAGGTTCTAAAATGTATGCCGGTAATTACTACTGCCAGCGACATTCAGGGTTTTGAGAGCATAGATGTTTTAGCCAAAAAACTCGGCCTTTATATTGACAATTTCTCGGATTTGCCGAAGGTGAGCGCCTGCCTTGTAAATGGTGAGAAGCTGGCATTATCGGTAGAAAAAGACTTTCCATATGAAAAGCTGGCACATCTTATAAAGCGGTCAGAAGTATTTTCACATGATTTGCCTAAAGATGCCGAAGCTGCTGTATTTGTAACGGATGAAGAAATATTGCCTCCTCCCGTACCTTATGTAATCTTACGGCCTCAAAATACAGTGCTTGGTATCGGTACAAGAAAGGGCGTGCCTTATGAGACACTGCTTACTCAAGTCAAAAGGGCTTTAAAGGATTTTAACTTGAGCGAAAAAAGCGTGGGCTGTATTGCGTCAGTGGATATAAAAAGAGAAGAAAAATGTATACTGCAATTGTCTGAGTACTTAAATGCGCCGCTTAAACTATATACCGGCGTACAGCTTGCAGAATACGAAAACCGTTTTCCTTGCTCCTCTTTTGTCAAAAAAACCGTAGGCACAGGCTGTGTGGCAAGACCGGCGGCCTATATGGCAAGCCGAGGAGGAGAGGAATTAGGATATTACACATCAAAGGGCATTACTTTGGCAGTATATAAAAGGAGGACATCATGAGCTGGATAAAAGCGGTGGGCATAGGGCCGGGTTCTTTGGAACACATGACTTTGCAAGCCATGGATGCTTTGAAGGAATGTGATGTGGTCGTAGGGTATAATACATACTTAAATTTAATAAAACCGATTATTCAAGATAAAAAAATCATAGGCTCAGGTATGCGCCATGAAGTTTCAAGGTGCAAGAAGGCCATAGAGCTTGCAAATGAAGGAAAAAAAGTCTGTGTAATCAGCAGCGGCGATCCAGGGATATATGGCATGGCAGGTCTTTTGCTGGAACTTTCAGCAAAGGAGGGCTTAGATATAAAAATTGAAGTGATACCGGGCATAAGTGCTGTAAATATGGCAGCGGCTCTTTTAGGGGCTCCGCTAATGCACGATTTTGCACTGATTAGCCTTTCAGACCATCTGACGCCATGGGAAGTCATAGAGAAAAGGCTGGATTCGGCAGCTCAGGCAGACTTTGTCATAGCCTTATACAACCCCAGAAGCCATGAGCGAGAAAACCATTTGGATACCGCCCTTGAAATTATATCAAAATATAAGCCTAAGGATACTCCTGTAGGCATAGTGAAAAATGCATCCAGAGAAGGAGAAAAGGTGATATTTACAACACTGGAATCGGTGCCGATAGAGAATATCGATATGACAAGCATTGTAGTTATCGGCAACAAGAACACATTTACGATAGGTGGCAAAATGATTACACCACGAGGGTATAAGCTATGATTATGGTATTAGCAGGTACGAAGGATGGACGGATTTTATCTGAGAGGCTTTGCAAAAAAGGACTTAAAGTCTTAGCCACAACGGTTACCGAATATGGCAGCCGGCTGTTTGGCCCGGGAATTGAATTCAGAACAGGTCCCTTAAACAAGGATAGTCTTGAACAAATAATTAAAGAAAACAACATAGAACTCATCGTAGATGCAACACATCCTTATGCAAAAGATATAAGCGAAACCGCCATAGCAGTATCCTGCAAATGCAATATAGAGTATCTTCGCTATGAACGGGAAAGCTCCAAAACCCAATATCCTAATATAATTCATGTAAAAGACATAGACGAAGCCGTAAAGGTTTTAGAAAAATATCAGCGAATTTTCCTGACCACAGGCAGTAAAAATCTAGACAAGTTTGCAAAGCTTATGCACATAGGTAAATATCTTATTGCACGAGTGCTGCCAAAGAGTGAAGTCCTAAAAAAATGCGAAGATTTGGGGTTTACTCCGGAAAATATCATAGCGGCAAAAGGGCCTTTTAGTATGGAAATAAATTTTCAAATGTTTAAGGAATACAGGGCGGATGTAGTAGTTACAAAAGACAGCGGAGCAATTGGCGGTGTGCCGGAAAAAATCACAGCCGCTTCAAAGCTTAATCTTCCAATCCTGCTGATTGAGCGGCCATCTGTAAATTACCCCAATGTAGTAAATGATATGGATAAAGTTATTTGTGAAATTTGCAATAGATTTCTTCTGTGAAACTATTTTATTTCAAAAAAAGGTTTGGTGTAACGGCAATGGGAATTGAACAGCTTTTAATGGTAGGTGTCAGCCGAGAAGCTCCAATTGAGCTTAGAGAAAAAGTGTGTTTTGATAAAAGAACAGGCGAAGCATTGGCAAAACTTAAAGAAATTAATGGCATACTTGAGGCGGTTATAGTATCAACCTGCCACCGAAGTGAAATTTATGCGATTGCGTCTGAGCCTAAAACAGATGTGCTTACAAACTTTTTTGGCGATTTTTTCGCTTTGGATGATGCTCGGCTTTCCCCATATATCTACGCACTTGATGGAATATGCGCAGTAGAGCATCTTTTTCGAGTTGCCTGCGGTCTTGAATCAATGGTGGTGGGGGAAGATCAGATTTTATCTCAGGTGAAACAAGCCTGGGAAATTGCAAAAAAATGTAAATCCACCGGGAAATACACAAACAAGCTCTTTAGAGAAGCGATTACTCTTGGAAAAAATGCCCGAAGTCAAACCGGAATTACAAATCATTCGCTTTCTATAAGCTATATTGCAGTTTTGTTTATATTGGAGGTTTTTAAGGATTTGCATGACAAAAATATCTTTGTAATAGGCGCCGGGGAGATGGGGAAGCTGGTCATAAAGCACCTTGTGGCAAAGGGGGCAAGACGCATTTATATCTCTAACAGAACCTATGAAAATGCGTTAAAACTCAAGGAAGAAATCCCGGAGGTAACGGTTGTACCCTATGAGCAAAAGTATGAATACATAAACCAGAGCCATGTAGTTATAAGTGCTACAAATGCGCCGCACTATACGGTAAACCTTGAGAAATTTACGGCCTGTCATCATCCGGGCGATAAAATCTGCATGGTAGATATAGCGCTTCCGCGGGATATTGACCCCCGGATAGGCGAAATAGATGGAGTGACACTGTTTACCATTGATGATTTAAAAAGAACCGCTGTGGAAAATCAAAAGAAAAGGGAACATTTAGTTACTATAATTGAGGATATGATCGATGATAGTCTAAACGATATTATCAAATGGGATAATACCATTTATGCCGAAAAGATGATACGACATATGAACGAATATGCTGATGAAGTCTGCCGCAGCGAATATGAACGAGTTAAAAACAAGCTGCAGGATTTGGATGAAAAAGAAAAGGAAAAGATTAAGTATTCACTTGAAAGGGTTGCAGCAAAGATAGTGAATAGATATTTAATCGGACTAAAGACATTGGCCGAGGAAGAAAAGCTAGACGAATCAGTAGTCAATGTATTTGCAGGAGGCATTTTTGATGAAAAAAATTGTAAAAGTCGGCAGCCGGCAAAGCCAGTTGGCATTAGTGCAAACTAAGCTGATTATCAGCCAATTAAAAGAACACTTTCCACAATGGGATTTTGAGCTGATAACCGTAAAGACTACAGGAGATAAATTTTTAAATTCCAATATGTATGAATTGGGCAAAGGCGCCTTTGTTAAAGAAATAGAGGAAGCACTGCTTTACGGCGCTATTGATATGGCAGTGCACAGTTTAAAAGATGTGCCACAAGATTTGCCTGAAGGGCTTGAAATTTCAGCGATTACTCGGCGGGAAGATCCCCGAGATGTGTTTATATCGGCAGATGGCAGGAGATTTTCCGAGCTGGATACAGGGGCCAAAATAGGAACTTCCAGTATGCGGCGGATTTGTGAATTAAATAAGCTAAGGCAGGATATCCAGTGTGTTCAGATAAGAGGAAATATTAACACCCGCATAAAAAAGATAAAAACCTGCGGCCTTGATGGCATTGTACTGGCGGCGGCAGGCGTAAAGCGGCTGGGTATGGAAAACCTCATAACCGATTATTTTTCACCGGACGAAATAGTACCGGCGGTAGGACAGGGTGCATTGGCTGTGGAAACTCGAGCTGATGATGAAATGTCCTTGTTTGTCAGGCATATAAATGATGACGAGACTACTTGCGCAACAAGAGCCGAGAGGGCTTTTATGAAAGTCCTAGGCGGCAGCTGTAAGCAGCCTATGGGAGCATATGCCGAGATTTTTGATGATAGATTAAAGCTTATAGGCATGATAGAAAGGGATAAAATAGTAAAGCGGGGAAAACTTGAAGGCAGAAGAAGCGAAGCAGAACAAATCGGTATCCGCCTTGCCGAGGAATTGGGAGGTAAACTATGAAGGGCAAAGTATACCTTATAGGTGCAGGTCCAGGGGATTTAGGTTTAATTGCTTTAAAAGCGGTAGAGGCTTTAAAACACGCCGATACGGTGGTTTTTGATCGCCTGATAAATCCTGATATTCTCAAATGGGCACCTTCCGGTGCAGAGTTTATTGATGTGGGTAAATTTCCGAAAGATCATCCGGTGCCTCAGTCTAAGATAAATCATATTCTTTATACGAAAGCCCTAGAAGGCAAGAATGTAGCAAGACTCAAAGGCGGCGATCCTTTTGTTTTCGGACGAGGCGGCGAGGAAGCCCTTTATCTTAGGCAAAATCAAATACCCTTTGAAATAATTTGCGGAGTTACATCAGCAGTGGCAGTGCCCGCTTATGCCGGAATTCCGGTAACGCACAGATATGCAGCTTCATCCGTCCATATTATAACAGGGCATGAGAAAGACGGAGGAAGCTCTATTGATTTTGAAGCATTGGCAAAACTGAAAGGGACCTTGGTATTTTTGATGGGAATTTGCAACCTGGACAATATCGCAAACAGCCTTATAAAATATGGCAAATCACCAGATACGCCTGCTGCCGTCATAATGAAAGGAACAACACCTGGTCAGAAGACGGTGGTAGGCACATTATCAAACATAGGCGATAAGGTGAGACAAGCCGGTATAAAAAATCCTGCTGTCATAGTGATAGGCCAGGTTGTAAATTTGAGAGATGAGCTATCCTGGTATGAAGAAGGCAAGCTTTTTGGCAAAAGGATCCTCTTTTTAGGAACGGGTTTTTCCGATGAGCCGACGCCGAGGCGAGATTTGCCATTTAATGAGCTAAAGCAAGAGGGGGCAGAGGTTATTATTTGCCCTACACTTAAAATATCTTCTCAAGCGGAAAATGTGAAAGTTATAAACGAAATTGCGGACTGCGATATCCTGATATTTACAAGCAAAAACGGCGTTAATGCCTTTATTTCATGTATGAAGGAAAATAAAATAGATGCACGGTATTTATCAGGCAAACAGATATGGGCCATAGGTGAAAAAACAGGTGGAGAACTTTCAAAAGCTCATATATATCCTGATGTGGTGCCTAAGGTATATACATCAAAGGCACTATTGAGCTACATAGAAAAAGAGCATTTTGGAAAGAGCGCCGCAGTAATAACATCGGATATAGGGGGAGCGGAACTGATAGCTGGTCTTGAAAACTGCGGTCTTAAAGCAAAAAAAATTACAGCATATAAAAACGAACCGAATTTTGAGATTAAAGAAGAGCTGCTTGAAAAAATCCAGGATGGCATCGATGTAGCGGTGTTTACCAGTCCATCCTCCTTTGATTTTATGTGCAAAATACTAAATGATGATATGACAGGTTTTAAAAATGTAAAGATAGCCGCAATCGGTCCTGTTACAAAAGCGGCCTTAGAAAAAGCAGGCCGGAACGTTGATATTATACCTCAAGAGTATACCATTGAGGGACTTTCAAGAGCCATATTAGCCTATTATATTGATAAGGAAGGTGATTTTAAATGAAGGCGGAACTTGTGAAAAGACCGCGGCGGTTAAGACTTAATCAAAATATCAGAGATATGGTAAGAGAAACTTCACTGGATGTAAAGGATCTCATATATCCTTACTTTGTCGTGGAAGGCGAGAATGTAAAAGAGGAAATCGAGGCTATGCCGAAAGTATTTCATTTTTCCATAGATAAACTGGTCAAGGATGTCAAAGAAACATATGAGCTTGGAATACCGGCAATTTTACTTTTTGGCATACCCTCTTCGAAGGATGAGGTAGGAAGTCAGGCTTATGCAAGCTCAGGCATCGTGCAAAGGGCTGTAAGGGCTATAAAAGAGGCGATACCCTCTATGATTGTCATAACAGATGTATGCCTTTGCGAATATACCAGTCACGGGCACTGCGGAGTGGTGGAAAATGGGTATGTGGATAATGATAAAACCTTAGAACTTATAGCAAAAACCGCCTTATCTCATGTAAAAGCCGGAGCCGATATGGTAGCGCCTTCCGACATGATGGACGGAAGGGTAGGATGTATACGACAAATATTGGACAGCGAAGGTTATGTGACGGTGCCGATCATGGCTTACAGCGCAAAATACGCTTCCGGCTTCTACGGACCATTTAGGGAAGCGGCTCAGTCGGCTCCTCAGTTTGGAGATAGAAGAAGCTACCAAATGGACCCTGCAAATTCAGATGAAGCTTTAAGAGAAATAGCATTGGATATAGAAGAAGGCGCTGATATCGTGATGGTAAAGCCGGCGCTTGCATATCTTGACATAATAAGGCGTGCAAAAGACAGCTTTAAGGTTCCTCTCGCTACATATAATGTAAGTGGGGAATACTCAATGATAAAGGCTGCAGCGCTGAAAGGATGGCTTGATGAAAAAGTTGTGGCGTTGGAGTCGCTGACATCCATGAAGCGCGCAGGCGCCGATATGATAATAACCTATTTTGCAAAGGATGCGGCAAAATGGCTTACTACCCGATAATGCTCGATATAGAGGACAAGAGGTGCCTGGTGGTAGGCGGGGGCAAAGTTGCATATAGGAAGATAAAGTCTTTGCTGGAATGTGGAGGGAAAGTAACCGTAATTGCAGACAAAATATGTGATGAAGTGGATGAGCTTTCCAAAGAAAATAAGATCGACGTAATACATAGAAGCTATATTTCAGGGGATGCTGCCGGATATTTTTTAGTAGTTGCTGCATGTGATGATGCCCGTATAAATGAGCTGGTGGCAAATGAAGCTAAAGAGCGCGGCATCCTCGTAAATGTTGCAGATAATCTTAAGCTTTCTTCATATATAGTTCCATCGGTGCTAAGGCGAAAAGACCTTACGATAGCGGTTGCAACGGGGGGCAAAAGTCCTCTTCTTTCAAGGAAAATACGCGAGGAGCTTGACAAAACAATAGGAGAAAGATATGAAAAACTCCTTGATGAGCTGTCAAAGGCAAGAGAGGAGATAAAACATCAGAATCTTACAATCGAAGAAAAGATAGAAATCTATGAGAACATAATTGAAAAAGGTGAGAAAATATGAAATCCCAAGAGCTTTATACAAGAGCCTTGAAAGTTATGCCGGGCGGTGTAAATAGTCCAGTGAGAGCCTTTAAATCCGCAGGGCTTACGCCGCCTTTTATAAAAAAAGGAAGTAAAAGTCATATCTGGGATGAGGACGGCAAAGAGTACATTGACTATGTGCTTTCATGGGGTCCCCTTATACTGGGACATGCCCATCCGGAAGTGGTATCGGTTATTAAAAAACAGGCTGAGCTGGGCACAAGCTTTGGCGCATGTACAGAACTTGAAGTGCTTATGGCTGAAAAAATAAGAGAAGCCTTACCTTCGATTGAAGTTGTAAGAATGGTAAATTCCGGCACCGAAGCCACTATGAGTGCAATACGGCTTGCACGAGGCTATACAGGTCGAAACATTATAGTTAAATTTGCAGGCTGTTACCATGGTCATTCTGACAGTCTCCTTATAAAAGCAGGTTCGGGAGCCCTTACCTTCGGCAGTCCGGATTCTGCCGGGGTAACTCAAGATACTGCAAGAGATACTCTTGTTTCTAACTATAATGATATAGATATGATAAGAGATGTTTTTGAAAAACATCCTGGAGATATAGCCGCCGTTATTGTGGAACCTGTAGCCGGCAATATGGGAACAGTGCCTCCAAAGCCAGAATTTTTACAGGAGCTGAGAAGTTTAACAAAAAGCCATGGCGCGCTTTTGATTTTCGATGAAGTCATCACAGGATTTAGAGTTGGATATGAAGGCGCCCAGGGATTGTATAATATTGTGCCTGATATAACAACACTTGGGAAAATTATCGGAGGCGGTCTGCCGGTGGGAGCCTATGGAGGAAAAGAAGAAATTATGCGCAGGGTATCTCCTGATGGTCCTGTATACCAGGCAGGAACCTTATCTGGCAATCCTTTGGCTATGGCTGCAGGATATACGACTTTAAGCATACTTTCTAAAAATCCTGACATATACAGCAAGCTTAACAAGAAGGCGGAAAGACTCTGCTCGGGATTAAAGGACATTATGGATAAAGCAGGTATTCCGGTTACAATAAATCGCGTCGGAAGCATGATGACGCTTTTCTTTACAAATAGCAAAGTTTATGATTATGCTTCGGCAGCCACATCTGATACAGCCTGTTATAATATTTTCTTTAAAAAAATACTGCAAGCCGGTATCTATCTTCCTCCATCCCAATTCGAAACCTTCTTTGTGTCGACTGCGCATACAGATGAAGACATAGAAAAAACGTTGAATATAGCGGAAGACGTGGCAAAAAATCTGAGCTTTTAAGTAAAAAAAATTTTTTAATTTAATTTTAACAAAAGTATACAATTAAACTTTTTGTGATATAATCAGTAATGTATTTTAATCTGTAAAAATGTTTAGGAGGTAGTTTTATGCAGGTATTTATTGAAAAAGATTATTCGGCAATGAGTGAGAAAGCGGCACAGATTTTTGCTAACGAAATAAAACAAAAGTCTGATTTAGTGCTTGGACTTGCGACAGGAAGCACTCCTATAGGTACATACAAAGAGCTTATTCGGATGCATAAGGAAGAGGGATTAGATTTTTCTAAAGTAGTATCATTTAACTTGGATGAGTATTACAATCTTCCTCCCGACGATCCCCAGAGCTATAACTATTTTATGTTCGAAAATCTTTTTAATCATGTAAATATAAAAAAGGAAAATGTTCATATACCTAACGGATTGGTAAAAGATGTTGAAACTTATTGCAAGCAATATGATGAAGAAATTTCAAAGTTCGGCGGCATTGATTTGCAGCTGTTGGGCATAGGCGTAAACGGTCATATAGGTTTTAATGAACCTGCAGAGGAATTGATTCTAGGGACACATCTAACCGATCTTACAGAAGATACCATAAAAGCAAATTCCAGGTTCTTTGATTCTCCTGAACAAGTTCCAACAAAAGCTATAACAATGGGCATTGGTTCTATAATGAAAGCCAAAAAAATCCTGCTTTTAGCCAGCGGCAAAAATAAAGCAGAGATTATGGCCAAAATTCTAAACAGAGACGTAGTAACTACAAAAATCCCGGCTTCTCTCCTAAAACTACATCCCGATACAACAATAATCATGGATGAAGAAGCAGCATCGCTGTGTAAATAAATAATTTCTAAGTAATAAGCACTTCTTAAATTTTAGCAGCACAAAAGCTGCCTCTGGCCTACTTGACCGGGGGCAGCTTTTTATCGTCTCCTATCAAAGCTACTTTTGGCAATTTTACACCATCGTCAATTACAGTTTTAGTTTTTATTGCTTTTAAAGTTCACTGTTCCACCCTTCTATGATAAAATGTATTAGAACACAGAAATAGAAACGGAGGAAGCTTGATGAATGTTCTTATAAAAAACGCAAATATAATAACGCCTTATGAGGTGTTGTATGGTTTTGAATTAGCTGTTGAGGGAACTAAAATAAAAGATATTGCGCCTTGCGGTAAACTGCAGGAGGAAAATTTTGACAAGATTATAGACGCTAAGGGCAATTATCTTGCTCCCGGCTTTATTGATATTCACACCCATGCAAATTCCGGGCATGATACTATGGATGCCAATTTTGAGGCACTCTGCGCCATGGCTGATTTTTATTGTAAAAACGGCGTGACAGGATTTTTGGCAACTACTATGACAGCTTCAATTGAAGATACTAAGAAAGCCATTGTAAACGTTGCAGATTATATATCAGAGCAGAATAAAAAACATGGCAGCTTAGATGTTTCAGATAATCCCAGATCCCAAATACTAGGGCTGCACCTTGAAGGTCCGTATTTTTCCCCTGCAAAAAAAGGGGCGCAAGCTCCCGAGCATCTTAAAGAGCCAAACGCAGATGAACTGGCAGATTTTATAAGGCTTTCAAAAAATTCTGTAAAGATAGTTGCACTGGCACCTGAACTTCCCGGTGCGCAAGATGCGATACGTTTTTTGAAAGACCACGGCATAACAGTGTCAGCAGGCCACAGCGATGCCTCTTTTGATATTGCAAAAAAAGCATTTGATTGTGGGGTAACACAAGTCACTCATGTTTTTAATGGAATGAGAAGCTTTACTCACAGAGAGCCTGGAATAGCCGGAGCTGCCCTGACAGATGAAAGGGTATCTTGTGAGATGATTTGTGACGGGATTCATTTACATCCTGCCGCAATGAAACTTGTTGTAAATTCAAAGGGCAAGGATAAAGTCATACTGATTTCCGACTCCATGATGGCTGCCGGACTTGACGATGGAGAATATACCCTGGGCGGGCAAAAAGTTATAGTAAAAGATAGACAAGCCCGGCTCATAGATGGAACTTTAGCGGGCTCCACCCTAACGCTGAATAAAGCGGTATACAACATGGTAAAAATGGTGGGGGTTTCTTTACAAGATGCCGTTCGCATGGCGAGCCTAAATCCTGCAAAAGCTATTGGTGTAGATAAATGCAAAGGCAGCATAGAAATAGGAAAAGATGCAGACCTTATAATTTTTGACGAAGAACTCAACATTTTAAATGTTATAAAAGCATATTAATACTAGCAAAGGTGATGAAAAGTGCTTGAAATCATAGCAACATGTATTGACGATGCGATAAAAATAGAGGCATGCGGCGGCCAAAGGATAGAGCTAGTATCAGGTCTTACTGAAGGAGGGCTTACGCCGAGCTATGCCCTTGTTAAAAATGTTGTCGAAAGGGTTAAAATCCCTGTTAATGTAATGATTCGCCCCCATGCCAAGTCTTTTATATATACCAAAGAAGACATAAAAATCATGGAAGAAGATATAAATATTGTAAAAGAGCTAAAGGCAAACGGAATCGTTATAGGCATGGTGGATGAAAACGGAAGTATTGATGAAAGAAATTTACAAAAATTGTTGAGGACAGCAGAGGGACTTGATATAACTTTTCACCGGGCAATTGAAGAGACAAAAGACTTGGTAGAAAGCGTTAAAGTTCTGACGAAATATCCGCAGATAAAGCGAGTGCTTACCTCTGGCGGTAAAGGAAAGCCTATGGACAATCTTTCTACAATATGCAGAATGATTGAAGCCGGAAAAGGAAAGATCGAAATTATGGTAGGGGGAGGCATGACAAAAGAGACTTTAGCTCCGGTTATTAAAAAAACCGGGACAAAAGAAGTTCACTTTGGAACTGCAGTCCGCATGAATAATTCTCCTTTTTATGATATAAACTGTGAAAAGCTAAAAGAAATAGCTGAGGAATACAAAAAGGCAACTGAAAATTAATCTTCCCATACGTCATTCATCAGTTTTTCTATATGAGCCTTCCTACTTTTTGTTTCCTCTTTGTCCACAGTTATACTGATTACATCTCCTTCCTTCGCCTCTGAAGGAAGGAGTATTTTTAACATATTCACCATTGTCTTATCTGGTAATTCTACTACCGCAAAATCCCCTTCGAATCTATCAATAATTACCTTCATCATTTATTCCATCCTCCTAATGAACGCAAACATCGCAAGGATCCGATTTAGGACATTTGGAAAGAGGACCGCTTAAGATGGTCTTACTGCGAGAAAGGGTCGAGCATTCCTTAGAATAATGATATGATTTGCCATTAGGCGTCCAATACACTGTTATTTCCGAACTTTTAGTAGAAGACTTATTTATATTTGAAACAGAGCTTGAGATAGACGAATTTGAGCTGCTTAGTGCCCCGGAATTGTAAGTTCCGGGCTTACAATTAAAAGAAACGTTCGCACCATCGCTTGTAGCAGTGATTGTTCCACATTCGTCCGTTCTATACACTATTATATTTTCATTCTTTAGTTTATCCATCGTTGTCTTTGCAGGATGGCCGTAATCATTGTTTTTTCCAACACTTATCACGGCATATTTTGGAGACACAGCTGCAAGAAATTCTGATGTAGTAGAACTTGAGCTGCCGTGATGGCCGATTTTTAATACATCAGCTTTAAGATCATATCCTTTTTTTAACATTTCCTTTTCGGATAAACTTTCAGCGTCTCCCTCAAAAAGAAATGCGGTTTTACCGTATGTAATCCTTATAACAGCAGAATAGTTGTTTAAATCATCATAAGTTTCGCTGTTGGGAGCAAGCATTTCGATCTTGATTTTAGGGTCTATGTCAATTGTAACTCCTGCTTTTGCAGTAGAAACCTTGAGATTTTTAGATTTTATAGCTGTTAATACATCTTCATATGTCCGGGTTGTAGAAGCAACTTTAGGCATATAAATTTTGCCTATATTAAAGGAATATATAACATCATCCATACCGCCTATATGATCTTCATGAGGATGTGTACCTACCAAAACATCAATCTTTTCTACACCTTGAGATTTTAAGTATGACACAACAAAATCTCCATCTTCGTTATTCCCTGCGTCAATAAGCATAACTTTTCCTTCGGGAGTCTGAATTAAAATGCTGTCTGCCTGACCTACATCTATAAAATGGACTTTGAGCTGATTTTGTGCAGAAGAAACTTCCCCTTCCTGGGATTGGGCAGGCGGAGATTTTGGCAAAGAATCAGATTGAGGTGAATCTGTTGAGACACCACAGGCCGCAATAATTATCAGCGACAGGGATATTAATAGACACAACAAGATTTTCGAAAATTGGATAGCTTGCTTAGACTGCATCTTAGCTCTAAATCCGAAAATATTTTTTAGCAACTTCATATTAGCAACCACTTCCTGGTAAGATGTTTCTTCAAACTGATAAACCCCGTATTTATCCTCAAATAAAATAAAGACTTCCGCAGTTGTTTTTTACTTCGAAAGCCCTTTTGCACAGTTTCAAATCTCGTGCTTGTATATGTCCAATAAAATTAATTAATATCAAAAATAGCTTTTTATGGTGGAGGCGAGGGGAATCGAACCCCTGTCCGGAGGTACATCAATAAGAGCGTCTACAAGCTTATCCCTCATTTTGGATCTCGCCGGCTTTACTCCTGAGGGCAGGATTAAAGCTCGGCCAGCTCTGTAAGTTTCTCTTTTAGCGCCAGAGCAACGCTAAAAGAAAATCCCGATTTTTTTGACGCCCTTATCTCAGCTCTCGGGCAAAGCCGAGTAAGGACGGGCTGCTTTAATTAAGCAGCGTAAGCTAAATCGTTATTGGCGTTTAATTATTGTTTCCGGATTTACGAGTCGGAAAGCTCGGCCTGCAGCTCTTATCCCTGCTACCCCCGTCGAAACCAAACGCCCCCGTATGAAATTATACTACAAATCTATTATATAACAAATAATACAAAATATCAAGAAGTGCAGCGCCTGCAAAAGTTTTTAGCTTGCAGGCGCTGGGTAAATTTGTTAATTTTTTATATAAGCGTTTCTATCTTGTATTCGCTAAATTTTTCTTGAATCCAAGTACTAAATGCAGTTGACAGCTTTTCTTCCAATAATACTTCTTTTATCTTATCTTTGCTTTCTTCATAAGTTGCTTCTTTTGCCTCTTTCTTGTCTTCAACCTTGATAATATGATAGCCAAATTCTGTCTTTACAGGATCGCTTATTTCTCCAACCTTTAAAGAAAATGCAGCTGCTTCAAACTCTGGGGTCATTTGCCCTTTTGAAAAGTAGCCAAGCTCTCCACCCTGCTGATTATTTGAGGTGTCGGTAGAATAAGTCTTTGCAAGTTCTGCAAAATCTTCTCCGTCTTGCAATTTCTGCTTAACCTCTTTTGCTTTTTCTTCAGTGTCGACCAAAATATGGCTTGCCTTTACCTGCTCCGGCGTGTCAAAACTTGCCTTATTCTCATCAAAATAGCTCTTTATTTCGCTTTCTTCTATTTTAATTGTAGGTTCAAGGAGTTTTTTGACATATAAGTTCATTTTAATATTATCCTTTATTCCATCTAAAGAATAGCCATACATATCAAGAAACTGAGTAAATGCTTCTTCACCGCCGTATTGCTCGGCCAGTTTATCAACTTCTTTTTGCACATCTTCTTCTGACACAGTTATGTTCTGTTTTTTAGCCTCGAGTTCCACTATTTTATTGGCAATTAAGGAATTTAACACTGCGTCGCCGTTTTCTTGAACTAACGCATCATACAATTCATCTTTCGTAATAACTTCATCATTGACACGCGCAACTACATTGTCATCAGCCTTTTTAGCCGATGTGCTCGTATTACATGCCGATAAAATCAATGCGAAAACCAATGACAAAACTAAAATGCTTACTATAAATTTTTTGTGTTTAATTAAAATTGTCCTCACCCTTTACAATCTTTATTAGTAATAGTATATCAGCTTTTAGACGGTTATGTCTATGAGCTGGCAAACAAACAACTTATTGATGGAGTGCTTTCTTGTAAATTATTATGCTATCAAAAAAATGTATAACAATGGGTAAAATAAGTGAAAGTGTATGAAATAAAGGGGGATTTTTCTCTTTATTCCGTGAATATATGTTTCTTGATGTATGCCGCAACTTCTTTACCTAAAACAGCATGGCTTTCAGGGTCTAAGTGCATACCGTCTATTTTGCTGGTTGAGATATATTTAGACGAGTCTAATAAATGGCATTGCCCGCTTAATACCATCGTATACTGCTCTGAAAAATGCTTACTCTTTTCTATAGCTTTTTCAAGCTCAGGTGCTAAATAACTTATAGTTGGCGCATTTTCCGGAATCAAAATCGGCGGAGGAATTATTACCATAACTTCCGGGGATCCTAAATTTGGCCCTGTTTCACTTTTCTTGATTATATTTACCAACATTTCTACGCTCTGTGCTATTTCATTAGATGTTACACTAAATCTACTTTTTAGGTCGTTGCTGCCTAGAAATAATATTACAAGATCTAAAGGCTTATGTGTATGCAAGCATGGCAAAAGATAAGCTTTGCCGTTTCTATGTTCCCCTCTGACAGGATCATCCCAGACAGTGGTTCTGCCGTTTAGACCCTCGGGTACCACCTCGAATTCTTGACCGAGCTCATTTTGAAGCACACTTGGCCATCTTATATGCTTTGGATACCTACCTGTACCATCAGGATTATGACCCCATGTGTTGGAATCACCATAACAAAGTATAGTCTTCATAAATTTACCCACCTCATAAAAAATTTGCCTATGTTTATATAATAACATGAAAATGAAGCAAGTGATACTTATTTAACACGTTAGGTTGTTTTCCTATAGCCCATAAAATCAACTTGGAGAAAATTTTTGTATATGATAGTATAAAAACACGGGGCTTGCTTAAATGACAAGAAAACAATATAAAGAAGAATTTAGAAAACAAATAAAGCTAAGAAAATAATTAAGGAACTGACCGAAGATGATCAAAAAATAATGCAGGAGGTGAATATCGTTACAGAAAAAACTTAAAACATTAAAAAGCTAGACTCCCTTATATTTATATTTTATAAAGCTTTATAAGTTTTCTGTAACGGCACAACATGAAAGTAACCGATATTATGAAAAAAAGGATGTCTTTTTCTTTCGAGGTTTTCCCACCTAAAGCTGAACAGTCCATGGAGTCTCTTCTTGACACATTAGAGCATTTATACGCTTATAAACCGGATTTTATCAGCTGTACATACGGTGCGGGAGGAACGAATGTAGGCCGTAATATGGAAATATGCAAGGCCATTAAAGAAAGCGGCAAAACAATTCCAGTAACTCATTATACATGCATAGGCAATAAAAAAGAAAAAATACGCGAAGAGCTAGAGACATACTTAAAAATGGGGGTTAACCACATTCTAGCATTAAGAGGAGACTTCCCCAAGGGATGGCAGGAAACAAGAGGAGATTTTGATCATGCCAATGAGTTAGTAGAATATATTAGGACAAATTTCCCTGAATTTTGCATTGCAGTAGCAGGGAACCCGGAAAAGCATATTCAAGCTGGTTCTCTTAAAGAAGATATAGCTCACCTTCGATTAAAGCAGGACGCCGGTGGAGACTACATAATGACCCAATTATGCTATGATGTCAAAAACTATCAGCATTGGGTTGAACAAATTAGAAAAGCCGGAGTTACATTACCTATAGATGCCGGTATTATGCCGGTTCTTTCAAAGGATCCTACGATTCGAATGACGGTATCTAACGGATGCTCGATTCCGAAGGAATTAGCGGAAATCATAGGAAAATATGGCGACAGCCCTGAAGATTTCAAAAAAGCAGGTAAGGAATACACTGTAAAATTAATTTACGATTATATTAATATGGGAATCGATGGCCTCCATATCTATACTTTGAACAAATGGCAAGATGTTGCAGATATAATAAAAAATGCAGGAATAAGAAGTATAAAGGAGTAAACATCTATCTTTATAAATAATGCTACGATATGTAAAATCATTAACTTATAAAGGCTGCAAGTTAATGTATGTTAGCAAACTGCTGAGCTTATCTACTAATTTTTTGTTGAGATATTCGGGATAGATCCATACAAAGAAGATGATATAATCACAAAAACGAATGAACTTTTTAGGAAATTACAAAAAATAAGGTCCATATAGCTATAATGAATATGAGGGAACTGCCAGAATTGTTACTATGAAAGAACTCATAGAAGAGATAGTATAGAAATATCAAGAAGATAAAAACTCCCTGCGAACCTGGAAGGAACACAGGGAGTTTTTATCTATCTACAAAAGGAATTTTTACCTCACCTTGAATAAGCGGTAGCGTGTAATTGAGAGCATCTTGTGTAATCCTCTATTCGTTTTATCTACCCATTGGTAGGCATAAATTTTGCTGCTATTTTTTCTTTATAAGATTTAAAGCCATATCAAGAACCTTTGCACCATTCATGGTCCCATAAGTTACAGAATCTATAACTTCTACCGGCACTTCCTTCTTCGATGCAATTTCTTGAACATCTTTCAAAAGGTATCGAGCCTGAGGACCTAAAAGTATAACATCTGCATCCTCTAATGCTTCGTGAATCTGTGTTGCCGCAACTGCCTGAATGTCTACATCTAAATTTCGTTCTTTTGCAACTTTTTCCATCCGCGTAAGCAGCAAACTAGTGGACATGCCCGCATAACATACAAGATATATTTTCATAGTTTTTTCCTCCGAACTTACAAAAGTGGTTTTACTCCTCGATTTGTCCCTGCGCTTGCTCCTCCTCGTATCTTTGCTTGTCTGCCATCGCTATAAACGGCCACCAGATTGCTCCGACAATTAATATATCTATAAGTTGAAGCACTGCCCCAGTCCAGTGACCTGTAATAAGGAAGCCTTGAATTATCGGCGGTGTAGTCCACGGAAGAATGACACCTGTAGGCCTTGCAACAATGTTGGCTGCCATCGCAAGATAATTTACTATAGTTATTGTCACAGGACCCAAAATCAGGGGTATCATCATTATTGGATTAAGAACTACAGGAAGACCAAACATTATAGGTTCATTTATGTTGAACAAGCCAGGTGCAAGAGATAATTTGCCAAGTTCTTTATATTGTTTTGATTTTGCTCTAAGTATAAGCAGGAATACTACGGGTAAAGTGGCGCCGGCACCTCCGATCCAAATCATATCAAAGAACTGTTCTGTAATGATGTTTGGAACAGGAAGGCCTTGTTCAATTGCGGCCAAATTTGCTTCCTGCAAAGGCACCCAGAATGGTCTTAGAATGCCATTTACAATTGCTCCGCCATTTAAACCTATGCACCACAGGAGGGAAATAGCAAAAACTGTCCCAACTGCCCCTAAAAGATTATTTGCTACTAAAGCAGTCATCGGTGCAGCAACAATTTTATAGATAAAATCATGAATATAACCATAGGGCGTCTGAAGGAAAGCAAGACGAACCAGCAACATAAATACGATTACTACAAATCCGGGAATAAGAGCTGAGAAAGCTCTGCTTACTGCCGGCGGAACACCTTCAGGCATTCGTATAATAATACCCTTTTTGATAAAATAATTAAATATTTCAGTGGATATAATTGCAACTAAAAGTGCTACTAACAGCCCCTGGGTTCCATACCAGCCACCAACTGTTATGACCTTTTCTACAGTATGAACTGTATTATCAATTTCTATCGTCGTAGTAATAGGTGTTACAAGTATAAATGAAGCAATTCCCAATAAGGATGCCGAGAAAGCATCAATTTTGTAAGATTGGGCTAGCTTGTATGATACTGCTGCGACTATATATATTGACATTATATCGTAAGTGACTCTTTTTGGAAGTATAATAAACTGATTGAATCCCGGCCCAAAAAGCTTTGTCTGCAGCTCTTGCCATCCGGGAGCAGGAAAATCTTGAATAATAATGAATATAGAACCTATGATTAAGAAGGGCATAAATGAAATAAATCCATCGCGAATAGCGGCTAAATGCCGTTGACCTGCTAATTTTACAGCAAAGGGTAATAATTTCTTTTCAAGAAAATCCTGTACCTTATTCATATAAAATCTCCTTTCATTTTTTGGCTTTAACTTTTACACTATGGGGCTTGTAATTCTTTTAAGGTATTCTTCTAGCCATTGTTGACTGGCCTGAGAGTACAAGGTTTTGCTGCCATGAGGATTTGCAAGGTATACCTTGGGAACATTATCATCCTCGCAATATACAACAAATGAAAACTCTACATTTGTTCCGACGCCCCAACGTCCCTTATTGTCCATACATACAACAGATATTTCTCCGGATTTTCCCCTCCTTTGCAATAATTTTTGCGTAAGCTCATATACTGACTTTTCGGCAGCTTCCTGAGGATGAAGACCCCTTTCTATCAGTTTTACAGTTTCATAAGACAGGCACCCTTTCATGATATCTTCCCCGAGACCTGTGGCAACAGCTCCGCCGATTTGTGAATCTACATAAAACCCCGAACCTGATAACGGCGAGTCGCCTACACGTCCCCGCTTTTTCATAAATAAACCGCTGGTAGAAGTTCCTGCTGCCATACTTGAATTTTTGTCAAGACAAACCATACCTACTGTATCGTGACCATCGTACGGGCTAAGGTTCTGTTCTCTTATTTCCCTAATTCGTTTGTCCCAGATCTTTTTGGCACGTTCTGTTAACATGTTTTTTCTTTCAAAACCGTTTTTATGAGCATATTCTTCAGCGCCAATGCCAACTAAAAAGATATTAAATCTTTCTCGACTAAGATGGCGGGCAATGCTAATGGGATTTTTAAAGTCGCGAATTCCTCCAACCGCACCGATAGATAAAGTATCTCCATCCATAAAAGCTGCATCCAGTTCCACTTCGCCGTTTTCATTGGGCAATCCGCCGTAACCTACTGACTTGTAAAAGGGATAATCTTCAACCGCCATTATAGCATTTTCTAATGCATCACCTGCCCTTGAACCGTCTTTCAGCATTTTTGCAGCTTTTTCAACGCCTTCAAGGGCCATGCGCCATGTAGCAATTATTCCAAAGCTCAATTAAATTTGCCTCCTTTTGAAACTTCTGCAAGCTTTCTATAAAGCTGTATCATTTCCTTAATTAATATTTGAGCAAGCATTGCATTCATCAGATGGTCTTGTGCATGAACCATTAATATAGAATATTCACTTTTAATGCCCTGTGCTTCTTGAGTAATAAGACCCGTTTGAACTTTATGAGCTTCGGTAATAGAAAGACTTGCTTGCTGCATTAAGCTGTCAGCTTTTTCAAAATCGCCTACTCGTGCGGCATCTAAAGCCTGCACCATCTGCGCTAAGGCATCTCCGGCGGAAGCAATAATTTTAACAGAAACTTCTTCTATGTTTTGCATGACTGCCACCTTTCTACATTATTTTAATTTGATGCTTCTAAAACTATTTTATAAAGTAAGTTATACCTTCTTCAAATAAATATTTTCCTAACAGAAAGGAAAAATATAGTTTGGTTTTAAAAATAAAGTACTAAATTGCAATTAGTATGGTGCAATAAATTGAACTTATTATATTAAAGGATATTCCAAGGAAATAGCGAATATTATTATCAAAAGTTAATTGGAAAGTATATAGATATAGTATTTTATTTCAACAATGGTTTTGCAAAAATAATACTTTTGAATATAAATAAAGGTGATTTTATGGATTTATCAGAGAGACAGCGCCATATTCTGTATGAATTTTTAAATGAAGAAAATCAGATGTATACGGCAGAAGAGTTGGCTAATAAGTATAAAGTGAGCAAGAGAACTATATATAATGATTTGCAGGACATTAGAGAGTGGATTTCGAGTAAGGGGTTGGAATTATGTATTAAGCCAGGTACGGGTATCTGGGTAAATAGGGAGAAAAACGATCAAGAAACTATTTGTAAAATCAAAAATGAACTCTCTGATTTTAAGCCATATATAACTCCGTTATCGAAAGAAGAACGAGTGAAAGCAATTATAAGTATTCTTTTAAAAGAAAGCGATACTGTTACCATAAGCGATATATGCTCCCGTACCGGTATTAGCAGAACCACCTTTTATAATGATTTAAATGATGTTGAAAATTGGTTTAAAAGGTTTGACCTGGATGTTGTCAGGACACAGAAAAAAGGTGTGGCGTTAGAAGGAGATGAAGATAATAAGAGAGAGGCTATTATAAGCTTTCTTACAGAAAATCTCGATGAATCGCAAATGTTAAGTCTTCTAGAAATAAATAATAATTATGCAAATACAATGAAAAAACCAGGAGACAATATTGTTATAGACCTTTTTTCCACCTATTTGTCTAATATCAACTTAGAACCTATAAAAATCTTCGTGAATGAATCGCAAAAGGCCTTAGGTTATAGGTTTACCGATAGTGCTTTTTTGGCATTAGTAGTCCATATAGCAATGGCGGTAAAAAGGATTAAAGATGGTTTTAATATAACTATTGATGAGCAGAAACTAAATTTCCTAAAGCAAAATCCTGAATATGAGATATCGAAACTTTTGAGCAAAAAAATAGAGAAAGAATATGAAGTTGCTATTCCTGAAGCTGAAGTAGGATATATAACGTTACATCTTTTAAGCGGAAAAATTAATCAGAGCTATAAAGAGGAATTAAATCCGTCGTTAAATAATTGTGTTGCTACTATGATAGAGACGGCCGGCAGCATCTTGGGGATGGACCTTTCGAATGATGAAGAACTATCTAAAGGATTAAATCTTCATTTATCTGCCACATACAACAGGCTAATGCTGGGAATAGAGGAAAAAAACCCTCTCAAAGATATTGTTTTAGAAAAATATGCACAGCTATATTCAACCGCCAAAATAATGGCTGAGGTTTTTGAAAAAGATACCGGATATTCCTTAGACGATGATGAAATAAGCTACATTATGATGTATCTGGGAGCTGCCATAGAAAGGGCAAAGGGAACACAGACAAAAAAAGTATACGCAGTATGTCCCACCGGTTTAGGAGGAGCCCAGTTACTTGTAGCAAACCTCAAAAATAAATTTCCCGATATAGTAGTCAAGGGAACGATTTCGATGTCTGAAGCCGAGTCATTAAATGATCCTGAAGTAGATGCAATTATTTCTACAGTTAATTTTAAGAACGATAATTTTCCGGTCATTTCCGTAAGCCCATTTGTATCAGAAACTGATATGGTTCGCATATACAATGTTTTAAATGTGGAAACCAGCAAGTTTCAAAGTAAAAGATCGGCCAATAATTTAAAAATAGCAAACAAAGAAGAGATCCCGGCATTTATAAGCATAATTTCCGATCTAGCATGTTTCGTTGATAGGCTTAAAAATAAACTTGCAATCAAAATGAGCAATGAAACTTATTTAGGGCTAATTATTCACTTGGCTTTGAGACTTTCTTTAAGTTCTAAAGAGAAGGACCTTTTTAAAGGGCAGCCATTTAAATTGACAAATGATAAATCAGAGGTCGATTCCGTTATATATGAAGAAGTGAAAGATTTGTGTAAAAAGTATCCCTTTACCATAATGGATGAGGATATTTTAGCAATAAAAACATATATGAGTTTAAATAGTGAGGATGTGACGAAGTGAAAGCCCAAACTTTAGTTATAAAAAATGCAAGGATAATTGACCCAATGAAATGCGCTGACTTTAATGGCGATATCTTAATCGAAAATGGTAAAATTTCAAAAATAGATCATGATATTTCTAAAGAAAATGCGTCGTTCGTGATCGAAGACAAGAATATAATAGTAACACCTTCTCTAGTAGATATGCATACCCATGTCTTTCCTGACGTAACACCTCTTGGGGTATTGCCGGACACAGTAGGAGTAAATATGGGCGTGGGTATTTTGGCAGATGCCGGCAGCGCAGGGGCATATACCTTTGAAGACTTTAAAAAGAATGTAATTTGCAAAAGCAGAACGAAAGTATATGAATTTTTAAACATTGCCAAAGATGGACTTAAGAAGGGAACGGGAGAGCTTTCAGATTATAACAATATCGATATTGAAGCTAATAAAAAAGTTATCTTAAATAATAGAGAAGTTATCAAAGGAATAAAAGTAAGAGCAAGTGCCAGTGTAGTAGGCAATTTAGGAATTGGGCCCGTAAAAATAGCTAAAGAATTTGCTAAGGAGATGGAACTACCTTTAATGGTGCATATTGGAAATGCTCCGCCGGAGCTTAAGGATGTCCTGAATTTGCTAAACAAGGGAGATATCGTAACCCATATTTATCATGGCAAGCAGGGCGGTCTTTTCAACCCGGATGGTACAGTATTAAAAGAGGCTTTAGATGCATATGAAAGAGGAGTCTTATTTGACGTAGGCCACGGAACATCTAGTTTTAATTTTAAGGTTGCGCAAAAAGCTTTTAGCCTGGATATAAAACCATATACAGTCGGTACCGATATATACAATCAAAATATTAATGGTCCTGTATACAGCCTAACTACTACATTGACTAAGCTTGTAAATTTGGGTCTTAGCCTAGGGGAAGTTGTAACATTGGCGACAATAAATCCAAGGACAATACTGGGCATAGAAAATCAACCTATAGAAACAGGCTACAAGGCGGAAATTACGGTTATGCAAAAAATTGATGAACAATATTTGCTTATAGATTCAGATGGAAATAAAATGAAAAGCAATTTCAAACTTGTTCCGAGATATTTAATTACAGGAGAAGAATTAATTAATACAGAAGGAGAGTAAAATGGACTACATGTCAGTTGTGCAAAAAGAAATGCAGCTAAATACAGAGGAAATTTCAGAGTTAAAGTCATTTATGGAAAGATTAATAAGCGAATCACAAAAAGAGGGTATTCATTTTAGTGAATCTAGAAAAATAGCAGTCGCTGCTCATTATATAAGTCTGATAAGAAGACTAAAAGCAGGAGAATACTTACCGGAGATGGATTTAAGCGCAGTTAAGTCGCAGCTTGACGGCAAGATAATGGACATAGCACTAAAGTCAGCAGAGCCTATTTTCAGCAAGTATAACTTAGATGTTGACGAGCGAGAAGTAATTTTAATTGCTACACATATCGGAGCCGCTAAAGAGGAACAAAATAAAAGTGAAATAAATAGCTTAGAGGAGGGAAAATTATGAGTGATAATGAGAAAAAGATTTTGGTAGTTATAGGAGACAGGCTCGGAAAGGGCCAGAAGGTGGCAAAGGGAGTTGAAAAGGCAGGCGCAGAAGCATACGTAATCCCAGGGATGGCAGCAGATATGAAGTTGGCTGATGTTATGCATGAAAAAAATGCTGACATAGGGTTATCGTTTTGCGGCAGTGGAGGCGCAGGAGCTCTTGTGGCGGCGAACAAATATGGCTACAAGGTTGCTCATCATTTAAGGTCGATAGACGCAGGCATAACTGCATTAAGAGAGGGAGCCAGAGTATTAGGATTTGGCTTTATGGATGTAGAAGAACTTGGTTTTAGAATTGTTGAAGAATATAAGAAAATTCTTCAAGAAGGGAAAGAAAATGGAAAATCTAAAGGCAAAAAGTGAAAATCAGTTAAAAGAAATAGTAAAAGAGTTTAATATTTCGGCAAAAGGCAAAAGCGAAACTCTTGCGATTCAAAACGCCTTTACAAATCTAAGAAAAGAAGTATATGCATCAATAGATGGGTGCATTGTATTTATGGAACCCGAAGCATTTCGCATTGACAAAATGACAATAAAAGAAAGGGAAGAAAAATTTCTTTGGGTTTTTATGCCGAAGATAAAAAGGGAATATCTAGTTAAATCAACTATTCAAGTTCGGATTAGATATATAGATTACAAAGAAGATAGTGTTGAGGTAATTCGAGATGGCAAGAAAAGGTTAATTAATCGCCTTCAAGAAAATAGTCTATAAATAAAATAAAGGAGGTTCCAACTCATGTTAGTCATTATTATTAAATCAATTATAATCGGAGCTTTGGCTGGCGCTGCGGTATCAGCTGGCGCTGCAAGAATGTTCTTTGCTCCGGAAGTTCAGTCTATGGGGTCGTTCCGAACCATCGGGGAACTTAACGCATGCAAAGGAGATCCGATTACGCATTTTTCTTTTGGTCTTGGTTTTCTTTTTAACTCTGCAGCTTCTGTTGTCGGAGCAGGCGCCTTGACACAAGATGTGCTGCACAGAGTAGTGCCAAACTGGGCAGAAGCCCTACTGCTGCTTAAAAATCCAAAAGCGGAAGAGACCATGTATAATCCTACTGCCATGGCAATTAGCGGTAGCATAGTAGGCGCCGTTGTAGTGACGTTTTTGAATACCATTGCATCTGCCATTCCAGAATCTATGTCGATGGTTGCCCAAAAGATATTAGGACCTGCATCAAATTTAATGATAAATCCTGTAATGCCGATAATATTTTGGATTGCCGCACTTGATGCAGGTAAAACTACCGGGATTTTCGGAACTATATTTGGTGGATTAGCGCATATGATAATGGGCAATGCTGTGCCCGGCGTTGTGCTTGGCATCTTAATCGGTAAATCTTTTGAAGAAAATAAAAATCAAAGTTCTAACTGGGCATTATTACTAATAGTTATTGCGTTGTTTGCGGTTATTGCGTATTTCCGTGGATTTTATGCTAATCTTTTAAAGTTTTTTTAAGATTGTTTTGCATTAATAAAATACTTTAGAAAGAATGGAGGATTTATAATGGAAGAGAAGAAAACCATAAATTCAAAAAGCTTTTTAATGAGCCCCCTTGCCTTCCCCGTGCTTACCGCACTTGCTTGTGCCGCAGTTTTTGCCGGCACGCATATGTTTGTAATGTATCATGTAGGGGCGTTCAATGAAATTTTTGTAGTTCAAATGTTTGATGAAGGATTAAAAACCGGAGATTTTGCTGCCGCGGCTGGTTTTGCAGGTGGCTTCCTTCTAGCGAGAATTTTGGAAGGTCCGCTGGTTGGAGTCTTAGATATTGGTGGTTCGATTATGACAGGAGTCGGGATTGGAATACCTGCCATGCTTATGGCATCCGGCATTAAAGCCCCTATATACAATTTTAGCTTATCTCTTCTTACAGGTGCGGGAATCGGTATAGTATTAGGAATAATTATAATGGCTATAAGGAAAATTATGCCTGAAACTACCACTTCTTTTGGAACCGACGTAATGATGGGAGCAGGTAATGCTTCCGGAAGATTCTTAGGCCCGCTTGTTATTTTATCAGCCATTCAATATAGTATTCCGGCAGGCATAGGAGCTTTTGTCGGCGCAGCTCTTTTTTATAAATATGATAGACCGATAGCCGGCGGCGCAATTTTAGGAGCTATGATATTAGGAATAGTGTTTCCGGTTCCGGTAGCATAAGCTTCTGGGAGGGCAAGCAAAATATATTTTTATCTTAAACAGTTGAAAGTAAGGTGCTTAAAGTAAATGACAATTTATGAAAGTTTAGGTTTAAAGAAGATAATTAATGCAAGCGGTAAGATGACGGCGCTTGGAGCAAGCGCCGTCAAAAAGGAAGTCGCCGAATACATGGCGCAGGCTGCCCAAGAGTACGTTGAGATAGATTCATTAATCGACAAAGCCGGAGAAATCATAGCATCATATACACAAGCCGAAGATGCCTGCGTCACTTTGGGAGCTGCGGCTGGTATAGCGATTAGCGTTGCTGCATGTATTACAAAGGGAAACATGAAATTAGTAGAACAATTGCCAAACAGTGAAGGCATGCAAAATGAGATCATCATTCAAAAGGGACACAGCGTAAACTTTGGAGCTCCCATAGTCCAAATGGTATCACTGGGCGGCGGAAGACCTATAGAAGTGGGACAGGCAAACAAAACAGAGTCTTTTCACATAGAAGGCGCGATTAATGAAAAAACAGCGGCACTGCTGTTTATCAAATCTCATCATACGGTTCAAAAAGGCATGGTTTCATTTCAAGCCATGGCGGACATAGCTCATAGGCACAATCTTCCCCTTATTGTAGATGCAGCCGCAGAAGAAGACATTAAAAAATACTATCAACAAGGGGCCGATCTTGTAATATATAGCGGAGGTAAGGCAATCGGCGGTCCGACTTCCGGCTTTATATGCGGAAAAAGAGAACTTATCAGTTGGTGCAAAAAACAGTACAAAGGTATCGGCAGAGCGATGAAAGCCAGCAAAGAAAGCATAATGGGACTTTTAAAAGCTATGGAGCTATACGTAAACGAGGATAATCATGCCATTGCTTTAGAAAACAAGCAAAAAATGGAAAAACTTGCACAAAACTTAGCCGACCTAAAAAACATAAATGTTAGCATAAAACAAGATGAAGCCGGACGAGAAATATACAGAGCCGAAATAAAGATCGATGAAAAAGCGGCTAAAATTACTGCATATGATATTATAGAAAAACTTAAATGCGGCAATCCATCAATATATGTTCGAGACCACTATGCAAACTTAGGAATAATAAGTATCGACCCAAGAAATTTAAAAGAAAATGATGATGAAATAATAGCTGACAGATTGCATGAAATACTGGGAGGAATAACTAATGCTTAAATTTTACAAAGATCGCATTGCTATAAATATATTAGCACATGACGCAGACAACCTTATTGAATTAAACAAGATTGCAAATGGATATATGGCCGTAGGCATAATGGCGCAACATTATGCCAAAATTGAAGATGCCATTAAAGTAGCTAATGAATTTAAAAAATACAGCGCGATTTCAGTCGGACTTGGCGACGGCAGCGCATCCCAGTGGGAAAGGTGTTTAGAGATTGCAAAGGCGACAAATCCGGATCATGTAAACCAGACATATCCTACAGCCGGATACGCAAAAGGCTTTTTGACGGCGACAGGATATACCGGCACGATAGTAAATGCATTGGTAAAGCCATCTGATGAAATAGGAAAAGTCGTGATATCCACCGGGCCTTTAAGCGAAAAGAACATCGAAACGTTAGTCGATGTTTCTACTGCTGCCGCTATGATAAAAGAAGCAAAGATTGATTCTGTAAAGTTTTTCCCCATGCATGGAACAGAAAAACTAGATCACATGATTGCTATGGCTAAAGCTGCAAGCAAAGCGAGAATTGACATATTCGAACCTACAGGAGGCATAAATGAAGATAACATAGAGGCAATAGTAAAAGCATGCCTTGATGCAGGATGCAAGAAAGTCATGCCCCATATATACAGTTCCATTGTCGAAAAAGAAACCGGCAAAACAAAATCAGAAAGCGTAAAGAAGATATTTGAAATATTATCAAAGATAGTGTAGGAATATCAAGAAGATAAAAACTCCCTGTGAACTTAGAAGGTACACAGGGAGTTTTTATATTTATTTATTGCGTTCCATAGTAGTCAAGTATTATTCCTTTAAATTCATCAAATTTTTTCGCCTTGATTAGCCGGCTTACGGCGTAAGGGTCATCTAAGATCTGCATGAGGTATTTGTACAGGCTCTGGAGGCTTTTTACATCAGATTCGTTGATAGCGAACATAAAAACAATCTGAACTTTATAATCGCCCCAGTCGATAGGCTTTTTAAGAATTGCAACAGATATTGCGGTCTTATAGGCGTTCATCACTAAAGCATGAGGTAAAGCCACCATATTGCCAAAAGATGTGGGAGAAAGAGACTCTCTTTCTATGACAGAATCAAAATATGTTGGCGGAACATAGCCTTTTTCATACAGGTTATTTGCCATAAACTTAATGATTTCGAAGCTGTCATCTATATCTAAATCCGGAAAAAATAACTCTTCGACTATAGCACGATCTATTCTGCTTACAACTGCCCTTACATTCATAACAATTTCAAAAAAGCTCAACTGTTTATTAATTTCTTGAATATCTTTTTTATCAAGAAATGGGGAAATAAAAATTACAGGTACGTCAAAATGATTTTGTAAATCTGCTGTGCTTATAATAAAATCAGGTTTCATATCCTTTGCCATATTATATTCTACAATTGATAGAACATCTATTATCTCAAGCTTGCTTCCGAATTCGGAATTTATCTTTGAACTTAGGATATCTCTTAGATTTTCGGTGCAAATTAAGATAACTTTTTTCTTTGATGCAGTTTTTTGATTAAGGCGTTCAAACGCAGCTCCTAAATGAAGCGCAAAAAAGCCAATTTCGTTTTCGTTCATTTGTATATTTGTAAGTTTGTAGAATTCATTTGATAAAAACACTGCAAGCTCAAAAATAAATGGGTATCTATGCTTTAGTTCCTCTAAAATGGGATTTCTAAGAATGATACTATTTTTAATTCTGCTGTCCATAGCTTTTATGTGCATAGCAAGACCTACAAGCAAATCTTCATCTTCTGAAAAATTTATTCCGAAGTTATCATAGATAGATTTAATTAGCTTTTGAGTAATATCTATATATTTTGTTTCAATAACATTTTCTAAATAGTGAAAGCTACTGCTCTTGCTTTTTAAAATTCGCTTTCCTAAAATCATATAACCAATATATAAAATTTCCTCTTTTGGGAAATTAATGCCGAATCTTTCAGACAACCCCTGAGCAATGTCTTTCGCCAATTTATATTCGTTTGTGTTTAAAAAACTTTCAAGGTAGGGAGAGTCTTCGATAAAATAATTATTTTTAATTCTTCTTAGAGAAATAGCTATGTGAATAACTAGGTTCAATAAGCCGATTTCATTTATTACAAGATCATTCTTCCTAATTGCCGATAGAACAATGTCCTGTATCGCGGACATATTAAAATCTTCGAAATAGCTATCATATTTTGATATGTTTAGGAAGTTATTGCCTGCCTCTTTAAAGAGCAACTGACTGAGCAAATTTCTTTTGCTTTCTTCGGAACCTTCCAAAAAGATATTATCTGAGTTTCTCTTAAGATTTAGGTTACAAGAAAACTCCTCAACAATTTTTCTAACTTTTACAAGATCGTTTTCGATAGTGCAGTCACTTACTCCAAGCTCATCAGCTAAATCATATATATTAATTGCCGCCTTTTCAAATAGCAATCTTTTAAGGATAAAATTCGCTCGTTCATCTGGATAAATCGGCAAAGTATTCTGCAACGTCTCAATTTGTTTTAGCAACTCTAATGCTTTTTTGCGATCTGAGATAATGTAGCCATCGCGCTTAGAAGAAATGATCAAAGGCGGGTCAATGCCAATTTCTGCGTTAAGTTGTTGTATGTCATTTCTTATAGTCCGCGCAGAAACACCTGCTTCAATAGCGATTTCCGGACCTTTTACCCATCGATCTTGCTTATATAACATCTCCAGTATGAATTTTTGGCGGGGAGATATATTAAGTTTACTCAAGTAAATTCTCCTTCATATAAATCTTATGTATTTTGGCAGCCCTTCTATAAAAGGAACTTTTACCTCGCCTTGAATAAGGGGCAGCATGTAATCGAGGGCATCCCGTGTAACCCATCTATTCGTTTTGTCTATCCACTGGTCGGGAAAGAATTTTGTGCGGTTTGCAACCTCGGATAAAGGAACTGTTCCGGCACTAAAACTGCTATCTGTTTTTTCTATGGATATCATAACATCGCAAATGCCCTTCATTAATTTATCTACGGCTTCTTTACCTACCATAACAGCTGCTTCGTTATCTGCAAGAGATGCTATATGGGCAGCGCACCTTTGGAGAATTGAAAGCTCGACAACTTTGACGCGTTTTGATATATTCTCAGCTACAAGTTGCTTCATATAGCTGCCTACTCCGCCCATTTGGATGTTTCCGAAAGCATCAGCTTTTTGTTCTTTTAAATAGATATAATTGCCGTTTTTGTTTTTAAGTCCTTCAGAAGCTACTATAAACACTTTGCCATGGTTATCCTTAAAAACTGTCTTAACATCGTCCAAAAATTCCTTTTCATCAAAAGACATTTCTGGAAAATATATTAAATGGGGAGAATTTACAACATTATCGCGGGCTAAAGCGCTGGAAGCCGCCAAAAATCCACTGTCCCTTCCCATTACCTCAACAATTGTAACAATTTCTTTTGCATAAACCTCTGCATCAAGAGCCATCTCCCTTACACTTGACGCAATGTACTTTGCAGCACTTCCGTAGCCCGGACAAAAATGAGTATTTACCAAGTCATTGTCTATGGTCTTTGGAACACCGATGACCTTAATATCTCTACATGTTTTTTTCATATGTTCGGATAACCTGTGAGCTGTATCCATTGAATCATTGCCGCCTATGTAAATAAAATAGCCTATATCATGTTTATCTAAGATTGAACATATTTTCTCAAAGTCTTCGTCTTTCAATTTATGACGACAAGAGCCAAAAGCTGCCGAAGGAGAATACCTTAAAAGATTTAAATCGTTTTCGCTTATATTGGTTACTTCTACAAGGCTATCGTTTAATATACCTTCTATGCCGAACTTTGCTCCATAAATCTTAATACCATATTTTAAAGCTTCCTTAATAATACCGTAGCAGCTAGCATTTATGACCGAAGTAGGTCCTCCTGACTGGGCAAAGACAAGGTTCTTTTTCAAAAAATCCACTCCATTCCTAACTTATTTAGCCTCAATATTATATTAGGGAAAAGTTTTCTTAAATTATAACATTTGACACAAAGACCTACAAGGAAGATATGTTATATGGCAAAAAACAGCTATATGATAAATGCCAAATTACAAAAAACAATTATTCAAGGTTCGTGTTTTTAATATTTCTTTTTGCTATTTACCTAATTTCTATTTTACACTATCCTGAAAAAGTAAGGCTATCAAGATTACCTGATATTTCCTTAAATTTGTGTTTATGTGGGTGCGTATCCACTGTCCTTAAGTTCTTGAAAGTTCATGTTTCTTAAGTTAACTTTTCATGATCCCAAAGCATTCTTTGATTTGCTAGCGCTGTCTGTCTCTTGAATTATAATATATTCTATTTTTTATTCAAACAAGTTTCAAAGAACCGAAATACCCACATATAAAATGAAACTTTGCTGTAAGTGGTAAACAAGCAGCTGCTGTAAGAACAGATTTTGGCAGCGTAACTGTTAAAGGAATTTAGTGGACCTATACGTCTGCGCTTTTCTTGACAATTCCATAATTTTAAATTATGTTTGATGTATTATAATATATTATAATAGTTGATATTAAATTTTACTTACTTGAGGAAAATGCTTGTAAATGAAAAAACGATACATAAGCGTAAATACAAAATTCTGGATTAGCCATCTTGTAGCTTTTATTTGGATGCTTTTCTCTGCCGTTATTTCAATACCCTGGGTCAACGATTTAAGTCTTGTGGCTGGAAAAGCGGTAGCTGTCTTAATAATCGCAGGCATAGGATATGTTCCCGGATATATCAACGCATTTATTGCAACGTATATTATGGCGCGCATTAAATCTGCTCCAGACGATGTATGTGCTGTGGCGGGGGCTGTACTGGTAAGAAACAGCCGTCAAAATATTTGGACCAGATTGCAAGAATGGGACTATTTTCTCGGAATCGCAAGTATAAAGCGCATGCAAGGCTTGTATCAAGGAACTCTTGTGGCTCAAGGGGCATATTCGGTATATAAGACTGAGGTGCTGAGAATTGTCGGCGGATGGCCGGATGCTATTGGAGAGGATATCGTTTTAACGTGGAGATTTTTAAGGCATGGGAAAAGAGTTTATTTTGAGCCGTTGGCTGTAGCTTTTACTGAAGTTCCAGCTACATTTATCCACCTTTGCAGGCAGAGAAGCCGTTGGGCTAGAGGCATTATTGAGGCCTTGAAGATTATAAAACCGTGGCAGCAGCCTCTACCGTACGTCCGCTATTTAACGAGCGTTAACCTCATAATGCCTTATATGGATTTAGTCTTTACATTTTGCTGGATTCCAGGATTGATATTAGCATTTTTCGGCAAGTTCTGGATCGTAGGTCCGATGACGCTGTTTGTCCTGCCACTTACGATGTTTTTAAACTATATACTTTACAGATATCAGGCTTATGTGTTTAGAAACCTGAACCTTAAAATCAGGAAAAACCGCTTTGGATTCATCTTATATGTCCTGATATATCAAATGTTCATGAGTCCTATGTCGGTTCTCGGATATATACAGGAAATATTTTCCTTAAGGCGTGTGTGGAAATAAAATACTGTGCAATATACATTAAGGTAATAGAAAAGAGAAATGAAATTTTACTATGATGTTAGAGATTGGACTTTGTTTGATAAAAGAGGCACACTTTTTTTAGATGAAATAAATTCTATGGGAGCCAATCTTCAAGCTAAGTTACTCAGAGTTCTTCAAGAAGGTGTTATAAGAAGGGTCGGAGACACTAACATAATACCGATTAACGCAAGAATCATAGCGGCTGCCAATGAAAATCCTATAGAATGCACAAAGAATGGAACTTTGCGAAAAGATTTATTTTATAGATTGGCAGTAGTTTATATAAAAATACCGCCTCTTCGCGAAAGAAAAGGAGATATCTATATACTTACAAAATATTTTATCAAGAACTTAAACAAAACTTTAGGTAAAAACGTTATTGATGTGTCGCGTGATGTATTGAAAGTCTTTATGGAATATGAATGGCTAGGCAACATCAGGGAATTAGAGAATGCTATTGAAGGTTCTATGAACATGATTGTAAATGAGAGTTACATAGAAATTGAGCACCTTCCTTTTTATATATTAGAGCAATATAATCAAGATGGCAATTATATTTATAAGGACAAAAATATTGAAAATGAAGATAAATTAGCTAAATACATTATCCCGTATAATAATCAGGATGCAGAAGACGCTTATGATATTGCTGATTCTGCCCTTGATCAGGTGATAGACCGTATTGAAAAAGAGATTATTGTTAAGACATTAGATTTATATAATGGCAATATAACTAAAACAGCAGAGAAACTGAAGATTAAACGGCAAACTTTGCAGTATAAAATAAAAAAATATGGACTCATTCTTTAACGTTTGCATTCTTAATATAGAGCAAAAAGCAACCTCTTTATACCACCTTTAAATCGATTTTTAGATACTCACTTTTGCATAAATTTCAAATAGCTTGAAGCCTTATCATCTATAATATGGTTTCAGGCTATTTATTTTTATCGTAAGCAATACTCATTTATTTAAATTGTTCTAAAAAACTAAGCTATGAGTTATTTGTAAGCAGGAATTTGTCAATTGTAAGTTGTAATAATGATTATAAAGATTTTTACTCTAAATAGTATGCAAAATTTTTTGCATTAATAATTACGGATGCAAAAAATTCGTCATTATAATTAAAATAAGATTAAAAAAGCGCCACTTTGATAAAATGGTCTGCTTATATTTAATTATAAGTCAACAATAATCAATCACAATAGTTAAAAAGAAGATATAATTGGCATAGAAATTGCAATATTAATACTTAAAACAGTTTTGACTATAAGTTTTTTTATAAAAACAGCAAAGGAGGTAAAAATGTAAAAAAGGCAATAACCTTTACTGATGTTATTTGGAAGAAAAGAATATACTTTCTTTATAAACGATTTAGCTATCTTGATTCAGCTATCTTAGTGCAGGAAGTATGCACAGCCCCTTGACGAAAACCACAAAAACCTTTGAAGAGATAAAAATTTAATGTCTAAAGATAATTATATGAGGAGAGGTAAAAATGGAAGAGTCTAAAAGTAAGCCGATTATAGGAGTAACAACAGCTTGGAGCATTGAAACATGGGGCGATTCATTAGAGGGAGGGTATTATTATGTAGGGAAACCATATGTAGAAGCTGTAGCAAAATGTGGTGGAATACCGCTATTAATAGCTCCGGAATATGATTTATCCACATTGGATGAAATCATAGATAATATTTTAGATACGGTAGATGGGTTACTTTTTTCCGGAGGAGGAGATTCAAAGAAAAATTCAGGAAAATCTATATCTGGATTAAGAGAGCAACAGCCTAAGAGGTATGATTTTGAAGCTGAATTATTGACAAAAGCTCGGGGAAAAGGTATGCCGATATTAGGTATATGCAGAGGATTCCAAATGATTGTAGAAGTTTTCGGAGGCAAATTGTCCAATGAATTAGTTGAGAATCATAAGCAAAATATTTTTGGGAGCAATCCATGGCATAAGGTTGAAATTGATAAGGATAGCAAACTTTATGATATTCTTAAGAAAGAAATATGGGATGTTAATAGTTTCCATGTGCAAAAAGTAGAGAAACCACCTGAAAATTTTATTATTTCTGTAATAGCTGATGATGGAGTGATAGAAGGGGTAGAATCTATCAAGGATCCCTTTTTAGCAGGGTTTCAATTTCATCCGGAAGAGCTAATGTGGCGTGATAAAGATGCAGAGAAGATTTTTAAATGGTTTATAAAATCTTGTACAAACAAGTAGAAATTATTTTGTAATATTGCAGGAGATTGAATGACGGCATATCTTGCGAAAAGACGAGAGAAAAAATGAAAGAGACGATATTTTATTATGATTGCTTTTTAATACATAGTGAATTGGTAAGGAATATCAAGAAAATAAAAGATAACAGAAGGAGTGTTATGAGTGAGCAATAATGCTAAAAAAGAAAACAAGGATAGAAAGTTTCTAAATCCCAATGGTTATTTTATTATTATGATCTTGATACTTCTTGCTGCTATTGCCACATGGGTAATTCCTGCCGGACAATATGATAGAGTCGTTGATAGCGTTACAGGAAGAGAAGTTGTAGATCCAAATTCATTTAGATACATAGAAAAGACACCGGTAGGACTATTTGATGCTATCGTTGCTATACCCCTGGGAATAAAATCTATGTCAGGTATAATTGCCTTTATATTTATTGTTGCAGGAGCAACAGCATTAGTAAAAAGCACCGGCGCAATTGATGCCGGTTTAGTAGCATTAGTAGACAAATTTAAAGGGAGAGATTTACCGTTACTTATTGCGACAATAATTATATGTTCTCTTTTAGGTTCTTTATTAGGATTTGCACAAGAAATAATACCATTTATTCCTTTAGGGGTGGCATTAGCGCTTAGCTTAGGATATGATAAAGTAGTTGGATTTGATATTGTGAGAACATCTACTTGGGTTGGATTTGCAGCATCGACAATAAATCCATATGTTGTAGTAGTTGCCCAACAAATGGCTGGGCTACCTATTATGTCAGGACTTAGATACAGAATAATAATATATTTTATATTCATGATAATTAGTACTATATTTTTCTTGAATTATGCTAAACGAGTTAGAGACAATAAACAAAACAGCGTTATTTTCGGATATGAAAGCGGAGAAGATCAATCAAAATTTAAGATAAAGAATATTACCGAATTCACTATTAAGCATAAAATTATTTTAATTACTTTTGCATGTGGATTAATTTTATCTGTTTATGGCGTGCAAGCATATGAATGGGGAACTAATGAGATGGCAGCTGTAATACTTATTACAGGAATAATAGCGGGATTTATTGCAGGTTATAGCCCCAATCTTATTGCTAAGATATTCACTGGAGGTATGAGTGAAATAACAAGCGGTGCTTTAATAGCTGGATTTACCGGTGCTATAGCAATTATATTACAGCAAGGTCAGATATTAGATACGATCATATATGGATTATCACAACCTCTATCTCAAGTAAATGGAGCAATTACTGTTATAGGAATGGTATTATTATATAGCATCATAACATTTTTTATCGGTTCAGCAGCAGGTAGAGCGGCTGCAACACTTCCGATTTTAATACCCTTAAGTGATATTTTAGGAATTACAAGACAGACTACAGTATTAGCCTTTATATTAGGCGGGGGAATTACCAATATGATATGGCCAAATATGATCTATGTTCTTTCATTTGCCGACATTCCTTACAGCGGATGGGTAAAACATATTTGGAAGCTTGTAGTTATATTGATAGTTATTGCTTGCGCTGCTGTTTCTGTAGCATATTTTACTAACTATGGGCCGTTTTAGTTATTATGAATTTAATTTGTTACAGCACACTTATTACCCTTTTAGTCGTGCAAACTTAAAAGGGTAATATTTTTTTGGTTAATTTGCATTAGCCATGACATAAAGGCGCTAGGAAGTATAATTATTTAGTTACCGCAAAATATTTTGCGCAAGTTTTTAGTAAAATAATGTATGGCTCTCCGATGTGTTATATAAAAAAAATATTTCATTATGTTTTCTGAGATTATACCTGCTTTCTCGTTAGTTAAAAGGATCTTAGGTCTGCAAACTATAATTTTATTAGAATTTATGTATGTAATTCAGGAAGATTAGAGCGTAAAAGTTAATTGGCATAAAAATTGCTTAAATTATAAGTAATGGTATTTTTGAAGCAGTTGCAAGCGATCGTAATATTTCCTATATATTCCCTATTATCCGCCGGAGACAGTAAACAGACAAAGTTATTATTTGTAAACTATTACTTTTAACTTAGATATGGAGGCCTTCATGATATATCCCAGTGTAAAAATTGATCTGGAAAAGCTAAGAAGCAATACAAATTGCATAGTAAATCTTTGTAAAGAAAAAGATATAGAGGTCATGGGAATAACAAAAGGTATTTGCGCCTTTTTGCCGGCTGTTAGAGCAATAATTGGCGGAGGTGCAAAGAAACTTGGAGATTCTCGAATTAAAAATATCAAAATGATGAGAAAAGAAGGTATTGGTTTGCCTATTTACTTGATACGGTGCCCAATGCTTTCAGAAATAAAAGAAGTAGTAGATCTGGCCGACGGAAGTTTAAATTCAGAATTGGAAGTAATTAAAGCTTTGTCATATGAAGCTCTTGCAGAAGGTAAAAAACATAAAGTTATATTGATGGTTGATGTGGGAGATTTAAGAGAAGGAGTCATGCCTGAAGATGCACTAGATATTACAGAAGAAATACTTAAACTGCCGGCAATAGAATTCGAGGGAATTGGAACTAATACCGGATGTTTCGGGGGAGTAAAACCGACATATAGGAATACAAAAATTTTGGCAGATCTTGCCAATTGCATTGAAAAGAAATATTCTATTGAGTTAAAAACTATATCAGGAGGTAATTCTGATACTTTAAATCTTCTTAAGGAATCAGAACTTCCACCACGAGTCAATCAACTGCGAATAGGCGAGGCAATCCTTTTAGGTACACGTGTAAATAAGTTTCCTGAATTACAGCTTTACAGAGACTCTTTTGTATTAGAAGCAGAGATAATAGAAGTTAAAATGAAACCATCGCGCCCAATAGGAGAGATAGCTTGCGATGCCTTTGGAAAAGTTCCGGTTTTTGAAGATAAGGGACTTATGAGACGCGCTATAGCAGCAATTGGTAGACAAGATTGCATTATCGAGGGACTGTCTCCATTGAATGATTCAATGGAAATAATCGGAGCAAGCAGTGATCACCTTATCCTTGATGTTACTAAATCCAAAGATATAAACGTAGGTTCTAAAGTCCGGTTTAGATTAAGCTATAGCGCACTCATAACTTTAATGAATTCTAATTATGTAACCAAGAATTATAGTTAATATTTAAGTAAACAATAAATTTTAATTACTATGTCGTAAGGAGAGATAAAATATGGACAACGTAAAAGTTATTGTATGGGGTTTAGGCGCAATGGGAAGCGGTATGGCAAAAATGATTTTGCAAAAAGAAGGCATGGATATTGTTGGAGCGATAGCTTCAAGGCCTGAGAAAAATGGCAAAGATTTAGGCGAAGTTATTGATTTAGGTCAAAAATGCGGAGTTTTGGTATCGTGCGATGAAGACAAAGTGTTAAACACTAAAGCGGACATTGTCCTCCTTGCCACATCATCTTTTGCAAAGGATGTATTTCCTCAAATAGAGAAAATAATTGAAAGTGGTAAAAATGTTATAACAATTGCAGAGGAAATGGCATATCCTTTTTATAGTGAACCAACATTATCTAAAAAACTTGATGTGTTGGCGAAAGAACATAATGCAACAATACTTGGAACCGGTATAAATCCAGGTTTTGTTCTAGATACTTTAATAATTGCATTAACTGGAGCTTGCATGGACGTAAAAAAAATCACAGCTCGCCGTGTAAATGATCTTTCACCATTTGGCGCAACCGTCATGAAGACCCAGGGGGTGGGGACTACAGTAGAAGAATTTGAAAACGGATTAAAAAAAGGTACTATCGTTGGCCACATTGGATTTAATGAGTCTATTGCAATGATTTCCTCAGCCTTAGGTTTTGAGATAGATGAGATAGAACAGACGAGAAAACCAATAATATCTAAAGTTTTTAGGCAGACTCCATATGTTAAAGTTGAGCCGGGGATGGTTGCAGGATGCCATCACACCGCAATAGGAAAGCTAAAGGGTGAGCCGATTATTGTTTTAGAACATCCACAGCAAATACATCCTGAATTAGAAAATGTCGAAACTGGCGACTACATAAACATTGAGGGAATGCCGAACATAAACCTTGCCATAAAACCGGAAATTCCTGGCGGGGTTGGCACGATTGCTTTAGCAGTAAATATGATACCGCAAGTTATTGCTGCAAAACCAGGACTTACAACAATGAAGGATTTGCCAGTACCTGCTGCATTAATGTCAGATGTAAGGAAACTTGCCCACTGGGGGTGTTTTTAATTGATGAGTGCGAAAAAGGGAGATTGGGTCCAAATACATCGCATAGAATTAAAGCCATCAGAAAGAGTTTCTAATTTACCCCTAGATACTCAAAACGTTCCCTTGGAAGTGTGGCAAAAGGGATTTGCAGCACATGAGGCCTTAGTTGGCGATGAGATTGAGATTGAAACGGTTATTGGGAGAAAGGCAAAAGGAGAATTGGTTAAAGTTAATCCTGAATACGAACACAATTTTGGAAAACCGGTAGTTGAACTATTGACAATCGGTGCTGAGCTTAGGAAGATTTTGGAAGGTGAAGAAAATGAATAGTGATATGAGCTATGATGCTGTTATGAATAGAAAAAACGAGATAATGAAAAATGCAGTTGGCATAGATTACAATGATTTTGAATCAGGCGGTATTGCATTTGAATATGAAAAAATGATGGAAGAGGTAGGATATACACTAAATGAAATTAGGGAAATTCAATCTTATACAAGCGTAGGGAACACCCCCTTGATTGAACTTCGAAATTTAACTAAAATTGCACGCATGATGTCGGCTCCCGGCAAGGGTGCAAGAATTTTTATAAAAGATGAAGCCGCCAATCCTTCGGGAAGCTTTAAAGACCGACGAGCTTCTGTGTCAGCATACAGAGCTAAGGCATTGGGTTATGAGGGCATAATCGCAGCTACCAGTGGCAACTATGGAGCAGCTGTAGCTTCTCAAGCGGCTATAAACGGCTTAAAGTGCATAGTTGTCCAAGAAGTATTCGATAGTAAAGGTAAGGGCCAACCTGAAATACTAGAAAAAGGTCGAAAGTGTGAGGCGTTAGGGGCTGAAGTAGTACAACTTACAGTTGGACCAGAGCTTTTTTATACGTCTTTATGCTTATTAGAAGAAACAGGATATTTTAATGCATCCCTTTATACACCTTTTGCAATTTCAGGCATCGAAACACTTGGATATGAGCTTGCCGAGCAAGTAAAGACCAGAACAGGTAAAGAGCCGACTGCAGTTATAATAACTCATGCTGGTGGAGGCAATGTAACAGGTACTGCTCGCGGCCTTTTAAAAGCAGGGTGTAAAAACACAAAAGTTATTGGAGCAAGCGTAAATCTTGAAGGCCTCCATATGGCAAGCGACAGGGACTTTAATAGGAAATCGTTTACAACTGGACATACAGGTTTTGGTGTTCCTTTTGCTACTTGGCCTGATAGAACAGATGTCCCGAGAAATGCTGCAAGACCTTTAAGATACCTGGACCGCTATGTTACGGTAAGCCAAGGTGAGGTATTTTATATAACCGAAGCCCTTGCACAGCTAGAAGGAATGGAGAGAGGGCCTGCAGGAAATACATCCCTGGCGGCGGCTTTTGCAATAGCTCGGGAAATGAATGAAGACGAAATTATAGTGGTACAGGAAACTGAATATACAGGAGCGGGAAAACTGCCAAGCGCGCAGTTGACTTTTACAAAATCAATGGGGATTGAAGTAAGAAAAGGCGATCCTGTTGATAATAAACCCGGAGAACGAATAGTGATTCCTGAGCATCCTTCACAGATAAGAGTAAAAGATATGGATTTAGATAAAATGAAGAGATCATATGTAAAAAATTGTATTACAACCTACAGCAAAAGCAAAATTCGTCCTGAAGATATTACATTTTTGGCTGAAGATACAAAAAGCGATGTAAATTATATAAAAAATATTCTCGATGAACTAGCACCGTAAAACAAGGGTTAAGGGGTGAAAATATGCAGCGAAAAGATGATTTTGAGGAACGCAGAAAACATTTAGCCAACCTTACAGAGGAAGAACTAAAAGATAAATTCTGGGAGCTTACTGAGCAGGTTGTAAAACCCTTGATTAAGCTTGCGAAAACTCATACTTCTCCTTCTATTGAACGCTCAGTATTATTACGAATGGGATTTAATAGTTTAACAGCAAAAGCAATAGTAGATAAGTGTGTCGAAATAAACCTTTTAGGAAAAGGAGCAGGCAACGTAGTGCTAAAGTATTCTCTCTTTAAGAATATTCCTCTGGAACAAGCTGGAAATGAACTTGCAAGTGGACACGGCTGGGACGAGATAAAAAAAGCGCTTATGATTGATATTTCGAATCCTGAGATTTTTAGGAATATTTTATCAGAGGAGATATAAAAATGAGCTTAGAGAAAGATAAGAAAATTGATATAGATGAGGTATTGAATGATCTTAAAAACTATAGACCTCGGCGTAGAGGATGGCATTGGCGGGAGAAAGTGGAAAATCAGAAATTAGGCCCTTTTGAATACCATCAAACATCATCAGGATTAAAGAATAGTATTCCTCTACCGGCCGCAAAATATTTTGGTAATATCGATCCTCAGCCGGATTGCATAATTACGACTGAAATTGCTTCCGGACGTTTTGAGGATGACATTAGGCGTATGCGAATGGCTGCTTGGCATGGGGCGGATCATATTATGGTAATCAGAACTGCTGGGCAAAGCCATTTTGATGGATTAATCGAGGGAACACCTGAAGGCGTTGGAGGAGTTCCTATTACGCGTAAACAACTAAGAGCTACTCGAAAGGCCCTTGATTTAATCGAAGATGAAGTTGGAAGGCCGATTAATTTTCATTCTTATATCAGCGGCGTAGCAGGACCGGAAATGGCTGTACTTTTCGCAGAAGAAGGGGTAAATGGGGCACATCAGGATCCCCAATATAATGTATTATATAGAAATATTAATATGGTTAGATCTTTTGTTGATGCTGCTGTAGCTAAAAAGATTATGGCGTGGGGAGATATAGTTCAAATAGATGGTGCGCACAATGCCAATGCCACTGCGCGAGAAGCTTGGAAAGTTATGCCGGAGCTTATGGTTCAACATGCTATAAATTGCATGTATTCTTTAAAAATTGGTATGAAACAAGAGAATATTTGTCTTTCAACGGTGCCTCCTACTGCTCCACCGGCACCTAATCTTAGAATAGATCTTCCGTATGCTGTTACGTTAAGAGAACTTTTCGACGGTTACAAAATGCGGGCCCAAATGAATACAAAATACATTGAATCTAGTACTCGGGAAGCAACAGTCACCCATGTATTAAACTTACTCATATCTAGGCTAACAAGTGCAGACATTCAAAGTACTATAACTCCAGATGAAGGCAGAAATGTTCCTTGGCATTATTATAATGTTCAAGCAGTTGATACAGCAAAACAAGCTTTAGTTGGTATGGATAGTCTAACAGAAATGGTTCAAATAAAAAGAGACGGTCCCTTCGGAGTAAAAGTACGCGAACTTAAAGAAAGGGCTGTTTTGTTCCTTGAAGAAATTATAGAAGTTGGTGGCTATTTTAACGCAGTGGAACAGGGCTTCTTTGTTGATTCAGGGATGTACCCAGAAAGAAACGGAGACGGAATTGCAAGAAAAATAGATGGAGGCGTTGGCGCAGGAACGATTGTAAAACGTGACGAAGATTATATAGCTCCGGTCTGCGAGCAGTTTGGCGATAATCATGTCCCAACTTGGGTTAATAAACCATGTGATCTGATAGGAGGTTGCACCTTTTGCAGCCCTGATAAGATTGCTTATATAGATGAATTGGATGAAAATGATAATGTAGAAGTAAGACTTAAAGAAACAGAGCATCTTCGAGAGAATAACCTTTTAAAACCGGAAGTGGAATGGTTTGGAGATGGATGCATTTGTATTAATGTGTTTTTGCCGGCAGAAGAAAGGGTAGCGGAAGCTGCAGGCCTTGAAATCGGGAAAAGGCTTGGCCTTACCGAAGTAGAGGTTATTCACAAAGAAATCATGCAGCCCGCCGAAGGCACATATTTAGAAATAAAAGGAAAAGTAGATTTTGAAATAGACCCTAATGATTTAAAAATACCAGAAAAACCTAAGCTCCTTTCAGCTGATGAAATTAGAAATTATGTTAAAGATAACCCCATTAAAGTTGTGGCAGCAACGGTTGGAGAAGATGAGCATTCTGTAGGTATGAGAGAAATTATTGATATAAAACATGGTGGCCTTGAGAGCTTTGGATTCCAGTGCCATTATTTAGGCACATCTGTCCCAATAGAAAAAGTAGTTGATGCAGCTATTGAGATTGATGCAGATGCGATTTTAATAAGTACTATAATTACACATGCAGATATTCACAAGATTAATATGAAAAAGCTAAATGATATTTGCATCGAAAAAGGTATACGCAACAATATTATACTTGTTGGAGGCGGAACTCAAATTACAAATGAAATTGCAAAAGATGCAGGACTCGATGCCGGCTTTGGCCGAGGTACAAAAGGAATTGATGTAGCAAGTTTTATAGTTGAATCACTAAGAAATAGAAGCCTTGAATGATTTTGGTCGAATCTAGTTGTTAAAAAAGTTTTCTATTCAGTTTTAAGGAGATTTTTATATGTTGAATATAGATGTTTTAGTAGCGGAGATTGGAAGCACTACTACAATAGTCAATGCCTTTAACGGTATTCGCACTTCCTGTCCGGAATTTTTAGGACAGGGAATTGCTCCGACGACTGTAGAAGATGGAGATGTAACGATTGGCCTTGAAAATGCAATAAAAGATTTAGAACAGCAAGTGGAAGATAAGATTCAATGGGGGAAAATGATGGCTTCTAGCAGTGCGGCCGGCGGTTTAAAGATGACGGTGCACGGTCTTGTATATGATATGACAGTTAAAGCGGCAAAAGAAGCAGCGCTTGGAGCGGGGGCCATTATTCGGATGGTTACTGCAGGCAAGATAACCTTGACTGATCTTAAAAAAATATCAGAGATAAAACCCAACATAATATTGATTGCAGGCGGAGTAGACTATGGAGAAAAAGATACAGCTATATATAATGCGAAAAAAATTACAGAACTTAAAATGGATATTCCTGTAATTTATGCAGGGAATGTAGCTGCTAGAGATGAGATAGAAGAAATTTTTAAAGGCAAAAATCAGATATTTTTTGTTGACAATGTTTATCCTCACATTGATGAACTGGTAGTAGAACCTGCTCGAAAGGTTATACAGCAAGTTTTTGAAGAACATATTATTAAGGCGCCAGGCATGGAAAAAATTCGTACTTTTGTAGATGGGCCTATTATGCCGACGCCCGGAGCAGTTATGAATGCTGCTAAAGCTCTAAAAGAAGAAATAGGCGATTTATTGGTTGTCGATGTAGGCGGGGCTACTACCGATGTCCATTCTGTAGCTGAAAATTCAGAAGAAATAGCAAAAATATTAATAGCACCTGAACCGGAAGCAAAAAGAACAGTAGAAGGAGATTTAGGAATATTTATAAACCGTTATCATGTAATGGAAATTATGGGCTATGAAAAATCTACGAAAATTTTAGGATTTGATGTTAAAGAAGCTCTAGAAAAACTGCCGCCTATACCCTCAACTCCTCAAGAAATAAAACTTGCAGAGTATTTGACACAAATAGCTTGCAAAACTGGACTTGAACGTCATGCAGGTAAAATAAAGTATCTTTTTGGACCTGCTGGCAAATATGCCATAGCAACAGGCAAAGATCTTACAAAAGTAAAATGGATAATTGGGACTGGTGGCGCACTTACAAAATTACCAAGAGGCAAGAAAATATTGGAAAGTTTACGTTGCCCGGAAAAAAGTGAAAAATTACTTCCAACTCAAAACGCTAGGGTTTTGATAGATTCCAATTATATAATGGCTTCATTAGGGGTTCTCTGCTCTAGCTATTCTTCAGAAGGCATAATATTGCTTAAAAAGGACTTAAGTATTAACGAAAATTTCTGTATATAGTTTTTCGGTTTTACTTGATATCTCCTTAGCTTTGTGTTATAGTTTAATTAAATTAAATATGTTTATGTCCACTAGGGGAGCAAGATAGCTGAGATAGTGAGTGATTCACTGACCCTTGAACCTGTTCTAGGTAATACTAGCGTAGGAAAGTGGTTTTAGGATTTGAATATAGTAAGCCGCTGACCTTGTGTAGCGGCTTTTTGCCATCTACTCTCCGGACATAAAGTTTTGTTTGGGGAGGAGGTGAGTTTATTTGAATTTTGCTGCCGGTTTGTTTGAGGATTTTGCTGAAATAACTCCGCTTACATGGGTTGTTTTACTGGCTATAGTTGCTTTTGTTATCATAATTTCAATGATAGGAAAACACGCGAAGTTTGATACGAGAGCTATGGTATATGGAGGTCTTTGCGTTGCGGTTGCCTTCATACTTTCCTATATCCGGCTGTATCGTTGGCCTCAAGGAGGTTCGATAACGCTGGCGAGCCCGCTGCCTATTTTCATTTATGCTTATATTTTTGGACCTGCTGCAGGATTTATAGCCGGAACAACTTATGGTCTTTTACAACTTGTTCAAGACCCCTACATCCTACATCCTTTTCAAGTATTTTTGGATTATATATTGGCTTTTGCAGCTTGGGGGATTGCCGGATTTTTCCGTAAGAATTTGATTCTCGGTATAATTGCAGGAGGTTTAGGGCAGATATTTTCCAGCTTCCTTTCAGGCGTTATATTCTTTGCATCTTTTGCACCTGAAGGTATGAGCCCTATTTTATATTCTATAGCTGTAAATGGAACAGTGCTGGGGACCAACATTCTAATATGTGTTTTAGTTGCAATGATTCCTCAAATAAGAAATACAATTGAAAGCTTAAAAAGGCAAGTTATAAAAAGCGAATAAGATTTTATTTTTACCGGCTGCAATAATTGTAGACTATTTGCAGCCGGTTTTTGTATGCACAGCTATATTTTTAAAAAGCTTCTATATAAAGAATACTTAAAAGTCTTGATTTGGACATTAACAATGAGACTCTGGAATAAATTGCTGTTATGAGTTAAAATATTTATATAACATGTAGATACTTAAAAAGGTGGTAGCCATGGGAAATATAATAGGTTTAGATGATATTGAAGAGGCTAGAAAAACTCTAAATAATGTGGCGTACAATACGGGATTGGTACATAACACCACTTTTAGCGAGATGACAGGAAACTCTATTTATTTAAAAATGGAAAATCTGCAGAAAACAGGTTCATTTAAAATCAGAGGGGCATTTAATAAAATAGCTCATTTACCTAAAAAGTATAAGAAAAAGGGAGTAATAGCTGCCTCTGCCGGAAACCATGCTCAAGGAGTTGCGATGGCTGCTAAAGCTTATGGAATAAAAGCAACGATCGTAATGCCTAAACATGCGCCTTTGTCAAAAATTGCGGCAACCCGCGGTTATGGAGCTGAAGTTATACTCCACGGACATTTATATGATGAAGCCTATGAAAAAGCAAGGGAAATCCAAGAAGAAACAGGAGCCGTTTTTATTCATCCCTTTGACGATCCGGAAGTGATAGCAGGACAAGGGACTATAGGTATTGAAATTCTCGAAGACTTGCCTGATACGGATATTATTATTGTTCCCGTAGGAGGAGGCGGCCTTATATCCGGTATAGCTGTTGCAACAAAAAGCATAAAACCAGATATTAAAATAATAGGGGTGCAGAGCAAAAATATGCCATCAATGGCTGAGTCGATTTTTAAAGATCGTATAACAACGGTAAATGGTATGCCTACCATAGCAGACGGGATTGCAGTAAAGACTCCCGGCAAAATTACCTTTGAAATTGTCAAACGTTATGTGGATGATATTGTTACAGTTGATGAAGACGAAATAGCAAATGCAATTTTGCTGTTAATGGAACGTGCAAAAGTAATTGCCGAAGGAGCTGGAGCTGCGTCTGTTGCAGCACTTTTAAATAGGATGGGGCAGTTAAAAGATAAAAAAATAGTCGCATTGCTAAGCGGCGGAAATATAGATGTTAATATGCTGTCAAGGATAATAGACAGCGGCCTTGTAAAAAGCGGTAGAAAAGTCTTTATTAATACACTTATACCGGACAGACCCGGCACACTTGGCGTATTGCTTAATCGCTTAGCGGATACGGGAGCAAATGTACTATCAGTTACCCACAACCGTTCAAGTAGGGATATACCAATAGGATATGCTAAAGTTGAGCTGGAATTAGAAACCACGAGCGAAGAACACATTGAAGAAATAAAGGAACTCTTATCACTAGACAATTATAGTTTTGTAATATTATAGACGGATAAATTTGAAAAAAGGTTGGCCTAAAAAGCCAACCCAATTATCTTATATATTACAGCTTAATAAAATATTTATTCGACGTTTATTACTTTTCCACTTAATTTTGCCACTCCTGATTTTGGCAAGGTAACTTTTAAAACTCCATCCTTAAAACTTGCTTTAATTTCATCAGCCTTAACGTCTTCAGGGATTGAGAGAGATCTTGAGAAATTACCGCGCCGGCGCTCACGACGAATATAATTCTTATCTTTTTCTTCTGCGGTTTCTTCATAGCTTGCGGCAATTGTCAAAACGCCGTCATCATAACTTACATTTATGTTGTTCTTATCACATCCGGGAAGATCTGCCTCAACTATATATTCCTTGTCGGTTTCTTTTACATCTACTCTAAAAGACCTTGTCTCGAACTCATCGAGAAAATCGGAAAAATCATCAGTGTCCAACATCAAGTCTAACAAATCAGGAAGCGAGTGTTTACGCCGTCTCCAAGGAATTAAACCTCTGTCTTGCATAAAAATCTCCTCCTCACTAAATTTTTAAACTTCGAAATTTAACGCTATTATATCATAAAGGTCAGAAAAGGTCAATGAATTTGTATTAAATTTTTAAACTATAAAGGTTTTTTAGGACAAATATCGAAATAAAATACTATGTGTCCAATGTTTGGCACATTGTTTTCTAAAATGTTTATCAAAAGAGGTCAAAATGGAAATTGGAGTAGACATAATTGAAATAAATAGAATAAAAAATGCCTGCAGAAGGAAGAAATTTGAGGACCGCTTTTTTACAGCTTGCGAGCTTACTGAAATAAGTGCAAAAAAAAGCTACTATACCCATCTTGCAGGCAAATTTGCTGCAAAAGAAGCTGTGGCAAAGGCTTTAGGTACTGGTTTTTCCGGTATGAAATGGAAGGATATCGAAGTCTTAAACGAAGAATCAGGCAAGCCTATGATTATCCTAAATGGAAAGGCCTTTGAAATATTTAAAAGGAAGGGTTTTGAAAAAATACTCATTACTATTTCTCACAGCAGAGAATATGCCATAGCTTTTGCTGTAGCCCTTGGAGGTGCGGTGGATGAAGGTAGTAAGTCCTGTTACAATGAGAAAAATGGACCAGATGGCAATAGAAGAATATAAAGTTCCCGGTGCGATATTAATGGAAAATGCCGGAAGAGAGGTTGCGCTAGCCGCAAAAAATTTGTTTGAGCGAAAAAATAGTGGCATGTCGGCAAACAAAGCAAAAATCGCAGTATTTTGCGGTAAAGGAAATAATGGCGGTGATGGATTTGTAGCCGCAAGGCATCTTTCCAACATGGGTTTTGGTACAACTATATATCTTATTGCAAATCCTGAAGATATCATAGGAGATGCCGGCCTAAATCTTAAAATTGTAGAAGAAATGAAAATTCCGATTGAAATCATCGGTAAATCCTCAGATTTAAGCTCGATTGAAGAAAAAATAAAGGAATCTTCCATTATAATCGATGCTATATTCGGAACAGGATTAAAAGGCGAAGTTAGAGGCATAGCACGCAACGTAATAGAATTAATAAATTCACTCAAAATTCCTGTGATTGCAGTTGACATACCTTCTGGAATATCCGGTGAAAGCGGTAAAGTGCTTGGTAATGCTATAAAGGCTGAGGAAACTGTAACTATGGGTGCTTTAAAGACAGGACTCTTATTGTATCCCGGCGCCGAATACGCAGGCAATATTAAAATTGCCGATATTGGCATGCCTAAAATTGTAGAGGAATCAATCGAAGCTGAAGCTGAACTTTTAGAAGACAAGTGGGTTGCATCCTGTTTTAAGGCCTATCCGCCCGATGCCCATAAGGGAACATTTGGAAAAGTCTTTATTATTGCAGGTTCGCAAGGCATGACCGGAGCAGCAGCTCTTTCGGCAACAGCCGCTGTCAGAAGCGGAGCAGGTCTTGTTACAGTGGGCATTCCCAAAAGTTTAGATGATATTTTAGAGACAAAGCTTACCGAAGCCATGAAACTTCCCCTTGCTGAAACATCTGATCGCTGCTTGAGCTTAGATGCCCTCAATACAGCCATAGAATTTGCCTCAACATGCAATGCTGTTGTTTTGGGTCCGGGCATTTCACAAAAAAATGAAACCAAAAAATTTGTGCAGCAATTTATCTTAAAATGCCCTGTTCCTATAGTCATCGATGCAGATGGTTTAAATGCCCTAGCAGATAATCCGGACATATTAAAAGATATTAGCGCGCCGGTAATTATTACACCACACCCCGGTGAAATGGGACGGCTTTTAAACATGACCTCTGCCCAAGTACAAGAAGACAGGATAGGCGCAGCAAAAACTGCTGCAAAAAGATTCGGATGTGTTGCGGTTCTGAAGGGGGCCAGGACTCTTATAGCTACACCTTCCAATGAACTCTTTATAAATCCTACCGGTAATCCCGGTATGGCAACAGGCGGCAGCGGAGATGTGCTTTCTGGAATGATAGGAGCTTTTTTGGCAAGGGGCATGGAGCCTCATGAAGCGGCTGCATCGGCTGTATACTTGCACGGCTTGGCTGGAGATTTTGCAGCTTTAGATAAAACCGAAATATATCTTTCGGCGGGAGATATAATCAACTATTTGTATAAAGCTTTTCATAAAATCAAAAAGGAGCATCAAGATGTCTGACGAACTTTTAAATATCAGGCCTACTTGGGCTGAAATTGATCTAGATAACCTGCGCTACAATTTTGCTGAAATCAAAAAAGCCATCTCGCAAAATGCAAAGCTATGTGCGGTTGTAAAAGCCGATGGGTACGGCCATGGAGCTTTTGAAGTTGCTGAAGTTGCCATTGCATCAGGAGCATCTTATCTTGCGGTGGCATTTCTTGATGAAGCAGTAGAGCTCAGACAAAAGGGCATAAAAATCCCTATTCTAATTTTAGGTTTTACACCATCTGTTCAATTTGATACAATAATAGAATATGATATTACTCAAACTATATATAATGTAGAATCTGCGAAGATTCTTTCCGAAAAAGCTTTGAAGCAGAATAAAAAGGCCAAGGTGCATATAAAGCTTGACACAGGGATGAGCAGAATCGGTTTTCAAACCGATGAAGCTTCTATTGGTCAAATAAAAGAAATTTGCAAACTGCAAGGACTTGAGGTAGAGGGGATATTCACACATTTTGCAAAAGCGGACGAAAAAGACAGCAGTGCCACTTATCAGCAGTTTCAAAGCTTTACAAATGCTGTAAATGCTATAGAGAATGACAGCTTAAAGATTCCTATAAAACATGTGGCAAATAGCGCAGCTATAATAAGCTATCCTCAGACTCATCTTGATATGGTAAGGCCGGGCATCATAATTTATGGTATGTATCCTTCAAAAGAGGTGCCCCGAGAAAAAGTAAGGCTTAAACCTGTGATGAGCCTTAAAACCAGGATTGCTCATGTTAAATCTGTTCCAAAGGGCAAAGCCATAAGCTACGGCGGAACCTATATTACACAGAGACAGAGCCTTATAGCTACATTACCCATAGGATATGCAGATGGTTATTCAAGGCTATTGTCGTCTAAAGCCCATGTACTTGTAAATGGACAGCGAGCGCCGATTGTAGGAAGAATATGTATGGACCAATGCATGATAGATGTAACTGATGTGAAAGAAGAGGTGATGCAGGGGGATGAAGTTATTCTAATAGGTTCTTACGGTAATGAGAGTATTTCGGCTGAGGATCTTGCAGACATCATAGGCACTATAAACTATGAGATAACTTGTGGCATCTCAAAACGAGTACCTAGGGTGTATATTAGCGGCGGAAAAGTAAGTAAGGTCAAAAATTTTTTGTTAAAATCCTAAAACAGTCATTGCGGCTGTGTTTCTACAAGATTGACACGGCAGTGCCAGAATATGTATAATGGATACGTACCTGGGCATTATTTTAAAGCATAAGCAGGGGGTGCCGGTATCATCATGTCAGAACTAAGGCAGATTGTCATTAGTTTGCCGGATAATTTATTGAAAGAAGCGGATTATTTTATCTCATTGGCGAACAAAAATCGCAATGATTTTATATGCGATGCAATGAAATCGTATTTAAAAGAAATGGAGAAATCCCTGATGAAAGAGCAATTGAAAAATGGCTATTTGCAAATGGCAGAGCTGAATGCGCAGTTTGCGGAAATTGGATTATGTGAGGATTTTAAGGATTTTGTGATATATGAAACAAGACTTTCGGGGTGTGAATAATGTGCTGGTTAGGCGTGGCGAAATTTTTTATGCGGACTTAAATCCGGTCGTAGGTTCCGAACAAGGGGGCATAAGACCGGTATTAATTGTGCAAAATGACGTGGGGAATAAATACAGCCCCACGGTTATTATTGCTGCAATTACTTCTCAAATAGACAAGGCGAAATTGCCTACACATGTTGAACTGCCAAGCAAAGATTACGGACTTGAAAAAGATTCCGTAATCTTGCTTGAACAGCTGCGTACCATTGATAAGAGAAGATTGAAACAAAAAATAACTATATTAGATCAAGAGATAATGAAGAAAGTTGATAAGGCTTTGAAAGTAAGTTTGGGGCTTGATGATGAAGTATAAGGGTTGATCATTTAAAAAAGAAATTAGGGCAGCGAGTTATCAATTACATATTTTAATACAACAAAACATAGACTATACTTTCACCGGAGGAATGGTATGAAAATCAAGACGCGGTTTTTTACGGAGCTGATGATGGCGCTGGCCTTAATGATGGATCTGGATGAAAATAGGAAACTTTACCATGGGTGGAGAGTTGGTATCCTGGCAGAAAAGATGGCGCAGAAGATATTGCCTGAATATAGGACTCAAATATTTTATGCGGGTCTTTTACATGATATAGGCGCAATATCACTAGAAAATCATGTTACATGGTATATAGATCAAAAGGAACATTTTAAAAATCCTATACTTTTAAAACATCCGGAAAAAGGCGCCAAAGTTATAAGAGAAATTGAGCCGCTGTCTATAGCTGCTGATATGATTATGGATCACCATGAGTACTGGGACGGCAGCGGATACCCCAATGGAGCAAAGGGTAATGCCATAAATATAGGAGGTCAAATATTAAGGATAGCAGATACCTTTGACCTGCTTGCGCGGGTAAAACCGCCGCTAGATTTCAATGGCATTAAAACTGCATTAATGGGACGTAGAGGTAGTGAATTTTCTGATTTGATGTACGAATTGATGATTGCAACCTTGGAAGAAGATGATTTTTTTGATAAAGTAATCAGCGAAAAAGCAGTTTCGGAAATACTTCCAAAGGTTGTAAGGGAATTACCTCCCATTGACCTTTCGTCCTGTAAGACTGATGTTGAAAATGCCGCAAAAGTTTTTGCTCAAGTCATTGACGCAAAGCACAGCTATACAGCAGGCCATTCGGAACGTGTAGCGTCTTATACATATGAAATTGCAAAAGGTATGGGTATTGAAGAAAAAACGGCTAAAAGATATGAAATTGCAGCTTATCTCCATGATGCCGGTAAAGTTGCAGTACCAAAGAGCATTTTAGATAAGCCGTCTTCCTTAACTCTCGAAGAGTTTAAGCTGATGAAAAGGCATCCGGTGTACACTATGGAAATTGTCAGTATGATAAGCGAGCTAAAAGATTTAGTGTTAGTTGCCGGAGGCCATCACGAAAGGTATGATGGCTTTGGCTATCCGGAAGGTTTAAGAGGTGAAAATATCCCGCTGGGAGCTCGCATAATGGCTGTAGCAGATTCTTTTGATGCCATGACATCACTAAGACCTTACCAAAAGTCAAGAAGCAGAAGAGAAGCCAAGGAAGAGCTGGCAAGGAATGCCGGAAGCCAGTTTGATCCTGTTGTAGTAAAAGCTGCCGTAGGCGTTCTTTAAGGAAAGGGGCTGATTGCCAAGTGGCATTAATAGGTGTTACGATGTCATATGATTACAACAAAAATCAGGCAAAAATCAACGAAAATTTTTTTCGCACTATTGAACTGGCAGGCGGATTGCCTGTATGCATACCACCGATTAGAAATGAAGCGGCACTTAAAGATTTGAGCGAAAAATTAGATGGAATTGTTTTGTCGGGCGGTCCTGATGTAGATCCGATGCATTATAACGAAAAGCCGATTCCTCAATTAGGGAACATAGACCCTGACAGAGATACCGCCGAAATATTGATAACAAGGGAAATGTTTGAGCTTAAAAAGCCGATATTAGGTATCTGCCGGGGGATGCAAGTTTTAAATGTTGCTTTTGGTGGAACACTGATTCAGGACGTGACTGCTCACCTAGAGAATCCATTAAAGCATGAGCAAGATGCTCCTCGCTGGTATAAAAGCCATGAAATTGAAATTTGCGAAGAAGATTCTATAGTTTTTCGTTTGTTTGGACATAGGAAACTAAGAGTTAACAGCTTTCACCACCAGGCCATAAAAGAGGTTGCGCCGGGCTTCAAAATCTGTGCGATAGCGCCGGACGGAATTATTGAAGCTATAGAATCTATTGATAGAGATAGATTTTGTGTCGGAGTTCAGTGGCATCCGGAAGAAATGCTTTGTGAGCCGAGATTTTTTAGTTTGTTTGAAGCTTTGATAGAGGCCGCAGAGAAGGCGGAAGCCTTAAGGTAACCTAAAAAGAGGAAGGGGACTTTTTATGAAAATCTATATTTCTGCCGATATGGAAGGGATTTCCGGGGTTGTCTCCATGCAGCAGACAGAGCCGGGAAACAGCGAATATGAAAGAGCAAGACGCATGATGACAAAAGAAGTAAACGCAGTTATAGAGGCAGCATTTGACAATGGCGCAAAAGAGGTTGTTGTCAACGACTCTCATAATAACATGGACAACATTCTTATCGAAGAGCTTGACTCGCGAGCATCCCTTATAAGCGGCAATCGTAAACCCCTTAGCATGATGGAAGGAATAGACCAATCTTTCGATGCGGTTTTTTTTGTAGGATATCATGCCAAAGCGGGAAGCAGTGAATCCATAATTGATCATACATATACTTTCCGGGTTTTAGAAGCAAAAGTAAACGGAAAGCCCTTGAGTGAGGCTGGTTTAAACGGCCGCGTAGCTGGCTACTATCATGTTCCGGTGGCGTTTATATCAGGAGACCAAAATGCAATAAGATGTGCAAAAGAGGAGCTTTTTGAGCCGGTAGGCGTTGCTGTTAAAAAGTCAGTAGGGCGGACAGCGGCAATAATTCATCCCTTCACCCAAGTTGCACCCAAATTAAAAGAAGGTGTCGCTGAAGCGATGAAAAAAATTCCAAAGCTTAAACCTACGGTAGAAAAAGAGCCGGTAGAGCTTGAAGTTACCTTTACAATATCTGATATGGCGGCAATGACCGAATTAATACCTGGGGTTACAAGAAAAAGCGCAAGGACGGTAGTTTATACCGGCAGGGACTATTTGGAAAGTTTCAAAGTATTTAGAGCAATGCTGGTATTAACAGGCGGTATAAAATGAATAATATACGGAGGATAAAATAAGAATGATTGCTATTATAAATGGGAAAATATATAACAACATAGAAGGCAAATTTATTGAAAACGGAACCATAATTGTTGATAATGGGAAAATAGCGGAAGTGGGGGAGAATTTAAAAGCACCTCAAAACGCACAAGTAATTGATGCTGCAGGGGAGTATGTGTTTCCCGGCTTTATAGATGCCCACAGCCATATCGGACTTTATGAAGAAGTTGTTGGGGAACCCGGAGAAGACGGAAACGAATGCACAGATCCGATAACCCCTCAACTTAGGGCTATTGATGCAATAAATCCTGCAGACAGAGCTTTTGATGATGCTGTAAAAGGCGGCATTACAGCGGCTTTTACAGGGCCTGGCAGCGCCAATGTTATCGGCGGGCAGTCTGTTGTCATAAAAACCTATGGGAAAATTGTCGATAATATGATTGTGAGAAATCCGGCAGGATTAAAGATTGCCTTTGGGGAAAACCCAAAAAGGGTTTATGGCGAGCAGAAAAAAATGCCCTCCACAAGAATGGCAAGTGCGGCCTTACTTAGAGAAGCTTTAATAAGCGCGCAAAATTACAAGACAAAGCGTGAAAAAAGCGATCCGGAAAAGTTTGTTGAAAGAGACCTTAAAATGGAAGCGCTGTGCGATGTATTAGACAAAAAAATACCGCTGAGAGCACATGCCCACAGAGCAGATGATATTATGACTGCTATAAGGATTGCAAAAGAGTTTGATGTAGATATAGTTATAGAACATTGCACAGAAGGCCATTTAATAGCTGACGAGTTTGCAAGTTTTGGTATCCCTGCAATAGTCGGGCCATCCCTTTCATCTCGCTCAAAAATAGAACTTGAAAATCTAACATTTGAAACACCGGGCATTTTGTCAAAGAAAGGCATAAAAGTTGCCATAATGACAGATCATCCGGTAATACCGATACAGTATCTTAGAATTTGTGCTGCTATGGCAGTCCGCGAGGGAATGGAAGAGAAGGATGCTCTTGCTGCCATAACTATAAACCCTGCCGAAATTCTTGGCGTATCTGATAGACTTGGCAGTATTCAAAAGGGAAAAGATGCGGATATCGTCATTTGGAATGGCCATCCCCTGGAAGTCAAGTCCAAACCTTCCTGTGTCTTGGTAAGCGGCGAGATTGCATATAAAGAGAGTTGAATTTTAATAAATGGAAATAGTTTTTGAAAGCGAAAATATAGAGCAAACAGAAAAACTGGGAGTTCTAGTGGGAAAGTTACTGGTAAAAGGGGACTTTTTGGCGTTGACTGGAGATTTGGGCGCAGGTAAGACCGCTTTTACAAAGGGAGTTGCCAAAGGCTTAGGGATAGATGAGGAAGTTACCAGTCCTACTTTTACCATCATAAATGAATATCACGGTGGAAGTGTTAGCTTAGCTCACATGGATGTGTACAGACTAAAAAATCCGGAGGAACTGGAAAATATAGGATTTTATGACTACCTGCAAGACTTTGTTATTGTAATGGAATGGGCTGACAAAGTAAAGGAGATACTGCCCGAAGATGTCTTGTGGGTAGATTTTAAGGTATCGGGAGAAAGTAAGCGGAAAATAAAATTTGCCTCAAAAAGCGCTCATTATGATAGTATTATTGAAGAACTGAAAAATTGTTCAGGAGTTGGAAATAAATGACAAAAGTTCTCGGAATCGATTCATCCTCAATTGTTGCTGCAGCAGCTGTTCTCAGCGAAGAAAAGCTGTTTGCCGAGTATCTTGTGAATAATAAAAAAATGCATTCAGAAAAAATGATGCTGATTGTCGATAAAGTGTTGAAAGATTCCGAGACAACTGCAGAAGAGCTGGATGTAATCGGAGTTGCCAAAGGGCCCGGCTCATTTACCGGAATTCGTATTGGCATGGCCTGCGCCCAAGGCATAGCCCATGCCCTGGACAAACCGATGATAGGCATAAATACTCTTGATGGTCTTTCCTATAACTTAATTGGCTCAAAAACCTTAATTTGCCCGATAATAAATGCGCAGCGTAAAGAAGTTTACACATCACTCTACCGTTGGGATGAAGGCAAGCTCAACAGGCTTTGGGACTACAGACTTATTAAAGCAGATCTGTTAGCACAAGAGCTTTTTTCGCTCAAAGAAAAAGTGACAGTTTTAGGCGATGGCGTTTTTTTATTAAAAGAAGTGCTAAATGTCTGTTGCAGCGGCTCTGATTGTGATATAATTTTTGCAAATCCCGCATTTTCTATGCCGCGCGCTTCATCAATAGCGGCAGCGGCATTAGATAGATATGCGCAAGGTGAGAAAGACACTTGTTTTTCCATAAAACCTTTTTATATAAGAAAGTCCAGCGCTGAAGAAAAGCAGGAGGAGCGTTATGGAACAAAGAGCCGAGGATGATTTTACAATTGAGACTATGAAAGTAAAAGATTTAGACGAAGTGATGGAGGTAGAGCGCCATTGCTTTAAGACACCCTGGTCTCGTTATTCCTTTATGTGTGAGCTTACCGACAATCAGTTTGCACACTATATTATCGCAAGACATAACGGTAAAATTATAGGTTATGCAGGAATGTGGATAATCTTAGACGAAGCCCATGTAACCAATATAGGAGTTTTACCGGAATACAGAGGCAAAGGAGTAGGAGAAACACTGATGAGATCTCTTATGGCGCTAGCTAAAACTGAAGGCGCTAATAAAATGACCTTAGAAGTGCGCAAGAGCAATTATATAGCTCAAAACCTATATTCCAAACTTGGCTTCGAGCCAATCGGAATCCGAAGAGGCTATTATATAGACGATGGTGAGGATGCAGTTATAATGTGGAAGGACTCACTTTAGAGGCTTTATCGGCACCCCTCCAACAAAAGCTCCACAAGGCACATCTTTATTAACCAGCGAACAGGCAGAAACAGTAGCATCATCGCCGACGACAATGCCGGCGAGTATTGTGACATTTGCACCTATTGTCACATTCTTCCCTATAACAACCCTTCCTTTTCCCCATTCTTTTACCATGTATTCATGAGCAAGTATCGTAGAATTATAGCCGATTATCGTATTATCTCCGATTTCTATAAGTTCAGGAAAAAATATGTCAAACATTGCCATAAGACCTATGGATACATTTTTTCCTACCTTCATTCCGGTGAGTCTGTACATAAAATTTTTAAGAGGAAGAAAAGGCACAAACCTTGCAATATAAATTAAGATAAAGTTGTATGCTGCCTTTAAAGGATTTACCGTTTTATACCAAAACCACAGAGAATTGACAGATCCTGCCTTGTGCCTTTCGACCCTTCGCATTTGAATCTCTCCTTACATCCTGTCTATAAACTCAAGTTAGCATAAGCATTTAAAGAAAGATCATGTTTTACTCCTCTTAAATGTTGGTAATATCCGGCGCAGGCAATCATTGCCGCATTGTCAGTGCAGAGGATAGGCGGTGGAAAATGAATTCTGAAATTATCTCCTGCTCTTTTCGTTAATTCATTCCGCAGCTTGTGATTAGATGCTACCCCGCCTGCTAAGGCAATTTCCCTAACGTCTTTTAGCTGAGCCGCCTTTAATGTATTTTCTACAAGGGCGTCAACTACTGCCTTTTGAAAACTGGCAGCCACATCTTCCACAACTATAGGTTCACCTTTTTGCTTTTGATGGTTCAAATAATTTAGAACAGCAGATTTTAGACCGCTAAAACTAAAAGAAAGGTCGTTTTCTTCTATATGGGCCACAGGAAAAGATATGGCTGTTTCATTTCCACTTTTTGCGGCTTCTTCAATAGCCGGCCCGCCGGGGTAACCTAAGCCAAGGGCTCTGGCTATCTTGTCAAAAGCTTCTCCCGCTGCATCGTCTATAGTTCTTCCCATTACTTCATAATCTCCGTAATCATTAATATATACTAAATGAGAATGACCTCCTGAGACAACCAGGCACAAAAATGGCGGAGCAAAGTTATTCTCCAAAAAGTTTGCGAAAATATGCCCCTCTATATGATTTACTCCCACTAAAGGCTTATTTAAAGCATAAGCCACTCCTTTAGCATAAGAAACCCCCACCAGCAAGGCACCTATAAGACCCGGTCCATGGGTTACTGCCACCAAATCCACATCTTTAAAACTTATATCGGCCTCTTTCAGCGATTGTTCTGCGATGTGAGCCATGGCTTCGAGATGTTGTCTGGAGGCGATTTCAGGCACCACACCGCCAAATCTTTGATGCTGTTTTATTTGAGAAAATATAGTGTTTGATAGGATTTTTCTGCCGTTTTTTACTATAGAAACCGAAGTTTCGTCGCAAGATGTTTCAATGCCCATTGCGATAATGTCTTTTTTCAAAAAAAATCGCTCCTTCTAAGCCAGCCTGTCAAGCTCATCATATAGCTGCTCCAAATCATAAATTACTTGGTTATATGCCTTATTAACCTTTTGAGAATTTTCAGGGTTACTATATACCTCCGGCTGGCACAACATATGTTCCAGTTCTTCCAATTCCTCTTCTTTTTTTAAAATGTTTTCTTCCAGTTCTTTTATTGCAAGTTCTTCTTGCCTCTTTTTTTCCCGTTCCTGCCTTTTGCGAAGTTTGATTTTTTGAATTACGGTTTTGCTTTCTTTGTTCTCGGACACAACTTCAGTTTTGGCAGTTTCATTTTTCTTTTCCAAGTAGTAACTGAATGAACCATCAAAATCTATAATATTACCATCAGAAAATTCCCAGATTCGAGTTGCAATTTTAGATAAAAAGTATCTGTCATGAGATACTGCGATTATAGTTCCCTTAAAGCTTTTTAAAGCTTCTTCTAAATTCTCTTTTGAAATTATGTCAAGATGGTTTGTAGGTTCGTCAAGTAAAAGAAGATTTGCTCCTTGGAGAATTACCCTTCCAAGAGAAAGCCTGCTCTTTTCTCCACCGCTTAGCACATCGACGGTTTTTTCTATGTCGTCTTGGAAAAATAACAGACCTGCCAAAAAAGTCCTGATTTCAGTAAGACTAAGGCCGGGGGCAGCATTCCATATTTCATCTAGCACTGTTGATTTAGAAGAAAAATCTTGTTGCTCCTGCTCGAAATACACAGGTTCTACCTGATGGCCGAAATTTACAAAACCCTCCTGGGGCTCAAGCTGACCGGCAAGTATCTTTAAAAATGTAGTCTTTCCTATGCCGTTCGGTCCGATTATACCTATGCGCTCCCCTCGAAAGACTTTTAAATTGACATTCTTTAATATGTTTTTGTCGCCATAAGAAAAACCTAAGTTTTCAATTCTAAGCACCTCTTTGCCGCTGGAATCCTGCATATCAAATCGCAAGCGAACAGCAGGAGCGCTGCTTTTGCCGGACATAGACTTTGGCAGTAATTCTTCCAGCCTTCTTTTTCGGTTCTCAGCCTGGATATAATTCCTATGGGAGATAAAAGTTTGTATGTTCTCTTCAAGCCTTTGAATCTCTTTTTGACGAATTTTTTCTTGCTTTTCATGGATTCTTGCTAAAGTCTGTTTTTTACTTACAAATTCAGAGTAATTTCCGTTGTATAATGTGATAGTATTATTTTCCAACTCAAAAATTTTCTTTACAGTATTGTCTAAGAAGTATCTATCATGAGATACAATCATGAATGCTTTTGGGTAATTTTTCAAGAAACCCTCCAACCACTGAAGAGATTCTAAATCCAAATAATTAGTAGGCTCGTCAAGAAGCAGAAGATCCGGAGACTCCAGTAAAATTCGCCCTAAAGCAAGGCGGGTCTTTTGACCACCGCTAAGGCTTGAAATTTCCAAATCCTCATCTGCAAAACCAAGACCTTTTAATACTCCTCGTATACGGCTTTCAATTTCAAAGCCTCCATTTTCCTTAAATTCCTCAAAAAGTATAGAGTACTGATGCATTAAATCTTCTAAGCGATCTTCGTCTTCATAAATTTTGGGTGAAGCCATTAAATTTTCTAATCTGTGCAGTTCATCTTCTTGTTCTTTTTGTTTTAAAAAAACAGAGGAAAGAGCCTGCCTTACAGTTTTGTAGCCTTCAAGACCTGTATCTTGTGCAAGATAACCTATTTTGATATTTCTATCTATATAAATATTACCACTGTCATAAGGCATGCTTCCAACGAGGATTTTCAGCAAAGTTGATTTTCCGGTGCCGTTTAATCCTATTAGCCCTATTCTGTCGTTTTCTTCGATTGAAAAACTAACGTTTTCGAGAACGATGGTATCTCCAAAACTTTTATTTAAATTTGAAACACTTAATATTGTCATATACATCACCAATTATATCTTCATATTGAAAAAGCGGGAAACTAGGTAAATTCTACAACAATGAGGGTAAAAAATCAAATAAAGAAAATAAAGCAGCCATAATGAGTCATAATTATCGATAAATATTAAGAGGAAAAGAAGGAATTTTGCTAAATGAGTAGAAATAAATATAACAGGCAAGTATTTTTATAATACATGTTGCGAAGGAGTGAAGTTGTTAAATTGCGACAGGTAAGCGCAAGGACAATCGAGCAAACGGTAAAAGAGTTATTTTTGCAAGCAAATTACTTAATCGGAGATGATGTCTTAAACAAACTAAAAGCTCAGTATGAGAAAGAGGAGTCGCCTATTGGAAAATCAGTTATTGAACAGATTATAAAAAATGATAAAATAGCAGCAGAAGAAAAAATAGCCATTTGCCAAGATACAGGAATGGCAGTTGTATTCGTAGAACTTGGTCAGGAAGTTGCAATTATTGACGGCGATTTTAATGATGCTATCAATGAGGGAGTAAAGCAGGCGTATACAGAAGGATATCTTCGTAAATCGGTAGTAGCAGATCCTTTGTTTAATCGTGTGAATACAAAATACAATATACCTGCAATAATTCATTTGAAAATTGTTCCGGGGGACAAGATAAGTATTTTGGTTACCCCAAAGGGTTTTGGCAGCGAAAACATGAGCAGAATAAAGATGCTAAAACCTGCAGACGGAGTAGAGGGTGTTAAAAACTTCATTGTAACTGCAGCGGTAGAAGCAGGCCCGAATCCCTGCCCGCCGATTGTGGTTGGAGCAGGTATCGGAGGGACTATGGAAGTTGCAGCAATCTTGGCTAAGAAAGCTACCACAAGACCTGTAGGCGAGCATAATCCGGATAAAAGATACGCAGAGTTGGAAGCTGAAATTTTAAATGAAATCAATAAATCCGGTGTTGGACCGGCAGGTCTTGGGGGCAGAACAACAGCCCTTGCTGTAAATATCGAGCAATTTCCCACACATATAGCAGGCTTGCCTGTAGCTGTAAATATTTGCTGTCATGCGGCAAGGCATGCACAAAGGATAATATAGGGGGTGGGGTAAACATGACAGAGACAATCAAGATACAGGCGCCTTTAAACGATGAAAAAGTAAGAGAACTTAAGGCTGGCGATAACGTACTTATCAACGGCATAATTTACACAGGGAGAGATGCTGCACATAAGCGGCTGATAGAGCTTATAAATTCCGGGAAAGAGCTTCCTTTTGAAGTAAAAAATCAAATCATCTACTATGTTGGCCCTGCGCCGGCAAAACCCGGTTATGCAGTGGGACCGGCAGGGCCTACTACAAGCTACAGAATGGATCCCTATACTCCACCTCTTTTAAAACTAGGCTTAAAGGGAATGATTGGCAAAGGAGTAAGATCAAAAGAAGTAATTGATGCAATGAAGACATACGGTGCAGTCTATTTTGCAGCTGTAGGCGGTGCTGCGGCGTTAATTTCAAAAAGCATTAAAAAAGCAGAAGTTGTATGCTATGAGGATTTAGGGCCGGAAGCTATACATAAATTCTATGTGGAAGACTTTCCGGCGATAGTTGTAATAGATTCGTTGGGGAACAACCTTTATGAAAGCGAACCCCAAAAATACAAAATTCAATAGGAGGCCTTTATATGGATTTAACAAAAGAAGCACTTGAATTGCATGCAAAAAACAAGGGGAAAATTGAGGTAATTAGCAAGGTTCCCTTAAAAGATGCAAAGGATCTAAGCCTTGCATATACGCCGGGTGTAGCAGAACCGTGCAAGAAGATAAAAGAAAATCCGGATTTAATATATGAGTATACGGCAAAAGGCCGTATGATTGCAGTTGTCACAGACGGTTCAGCGGTATTGGGCTTAGGCAATATCGGAGCTGCCGCAGGTATGCCTGTTATGGAAGGAAAAGCCGTACTTTTTAAGAATTTTGGAGGGGTAGATGCATTTCCTATCTGCCTTGCTACTCAAGATGTGGATGAAATCGTGGAAACAGTTAAGCGCATAGCGCTGACCTTCGGCGGAATCAATCTGGAGGATATTTCAGCTCCAAGATGTTTTGAGGTTGAAAAGAGACTAAAACAAGAACTGGATGTTCCTGTATTTCACGATGATCAACATGGCACTGCCGTAGTGGTGCTTGCAGCTGCCATAAATGCCCTTAAGATAGTAAATAAGGATATAAAGGACGTTAAGGTTGTTATAAGCGGAGCAGGTGCCGCAGGGGTTGCTATTACAAAACTTCTGCTTTCGGCAGGTGTTGCCGATGTAATTGTGTGCGACAGCAAGGGAATCATTTACAGGGGAAGAGAAAACCTAAATGAAAGTAAGCAAGAATTAGCAAATGTGACAAATAAAGAGAACATTAAAGGAACTATTGCAGACGCTTTAAAGGGAAGCGATATATTTGTCGGAGTTTCTGGCCCAGGAACTGTTACAAAGGAAATGATAGAAAAGATGGGAAAAGATGCAATAGTATTTGCTCTTGCAAACCCTGTGCCTGAAATATATCCGGACGAGGCTAAAGCAGCCGGAGCAAAGGTTATAGGCACTGGCCGCTCAGACTTTCCAAATCAGATAAACAACGTGCTGGCCTTTCCCGGCATCTTCCGCGGCGCTTTAGAAGTTAGGGCATCGGATATAAACGAAGAAATGAAAATTGCGGCAGCCCATGCCATAGCATCACTTATTTCTCCTGATGAGCTATCGCCGGATTATTGCATTCCGGGAGCCTTTGATAAGCGAGTAGCCGCGAATGTGGCCTATGAAGTTGCAAAGGCAGCTATGAACTCTAAAGTGGCAAGGGTAGAAATTGATGCTGAAAAGCTAAAGGAATTAATGCTGAAATAATTTAATCAAAAAAGTGAGCTTAAAGGTGCAAAGAACTTTTAAGCTCACTTTTTGTTATATACTTTATATACTTTAGCCTGCTTAGAGCACAGAAATTGAACATAAACCACCCGCTATACAGGCGCGCGATGATTGTGCGAGATTACTGGTTTCTAAGCATTCTTACAAGTATGGCTGCAGCCTCGGCCCGGGTAACACTGCCACCGGGACTGAATTTGCCGTTTTCACATGACATAAGTTTTAATCCTAAGGCTAGTGTTACATGACCCTTATAATCGGCTGTTATGGAAGCACTGTCGGCTGCAATATCTTTATAAATATCAGAAAGACTTGCCGCCTTTTCAAGACCCATGGCCCTTACGACAAGAGCGGCAGCTTTCTCGCGAGATATAAGTCTTTTCGCATCTATCTCATTTGGCTTTATCCATCCCAGCTTTAAGGCTAAATCAATATATGACTGTATATCATCAGCATCCGAAGATTTCATCAAGGCATCATCAGGGATGTTCTGATTCTTAGCTAAAAGGAGAAACTTTACAAACTCGCCTTCTGTTATGTTTTTATCGGGCAGAAACTTGTCTTCCGAGCATTTAATAACGCCTAAATCAATTAGGAGCTGAATATCTTTTTCCGCCCAGTGTCCTTTGATGTCGGTAAATGAAGTTTCAACCTCTTCTTTAACGGGTTTTCCACTATAATCTAAAGGTGTAAAATCAAAAGCGTCAAAGGTGTAAGAATCGGCATCTTTCGGTTTGTATACCAGTTTGTAATTCCCTACATCTCCCTCTTTGGGATTATAAAGGTAGGCGTAAACTAATTCTAAACCCACCTTTTTCAAGAATTGTTCCTGAGCCTTGTCCTTTGGAATAACTCCTGTAGGATCCGGAAATACTCTTTCGTGCCAGTCCATGCGATAACTGACTATCTGCCCGCTTTGAGAGTCTACCGTTAAATTAAAACCATTAGCGTTATAAGGAATACCATTAACTATTCTTGTATAAACAAAATAATGTTCGCGAGCTTTTTCGGATTCGTCAATATTTGTGTCAATATCCTCAAGCTTCACATTTTTAAAGCGTGAAGGCTGGAATTTTTGCAGGAATTCTTCTGCTTTTTTCTGAGCCGCAGCTCTATCGTAATTTTGCTTAAATTCTTGAGACCATCTGCTATCATCATAAATATCAAAACTCAAAAGCTCTTTGGTCAGTGCATTTACTGATGCATATATGGTCCCGCTAATATCGCCCTTGTCATCTGTTTTTTGCCAGCTAATATTCCATATTTTTTGTCCCGGATCGTCGTAAATTTCATAAAGATTTGCCGTCTTCTGCTTGTAATCGGAAGGGATGGTAATATAATTCTTAACGATATTAATTGCCTCATCTTTTGAAATACAGTTTTTAGTTATCTCAACTTCCTTACTTTCAGCAGGGGTAAGAGATGTATCATATCCGGCTTGTGCTGATTTTTCTCTGGCGCCTGCACCGTAAAAATCATAATACATATCATCTATTATCTCTCCGGTAACTGCATCTATTAAAAATCTTTCCGAACTTAAAACATACACCAGTTTAATATCTTCTTTTTTTGTGGAATAATCAAAGTAGCGTCTATACGCAAGCTTTAAACCTAATTTGTCGTTGGTCTTAAAAATTTTCTCCGCATCTTCCGGCAAGATTAGATTTGCGGCAGATGGCAATGGATCCCAGTACCAATTAAAGGAATAGCTTAAAATATCACCGGTGTAGCCGTCTACTTCTACGTTGATATAATTATTTTCAACAGGTATGTTGCCTTCTATGCGGATAAAGTTAAAGAAGTAACTTTCACTATAGTTTTTTGCAGGATAAACTGTGCTTTTAGATTCAGTAAGTTTTGTTTTGGCAAATTCAGATGGCTGAATTTTTTTAGCATAATTTTGCGCTAGTTCTAAAGCTTGATTCTTTGTGTACTTTGGTATTCCCGACGCCGCTCTTCCCGGATCATAACCGCGGTACATATAAATACTTAATATATTCCCTGTATTGCTGTCAACGCTTGCGCTTAAGCTGCCATAGGCCTCCTTTGACTGAGACCAGTTAAGCTCCCACACGTTTTTACCATAGTCAGTCTCATTATAGTTTATGTTAAACTGATCATAAATAGATGTGTCAAATAGATTTTTAATAATTTCTATCGCTTTTTCCTGAGAAATAGCTGTTTGAGCTGATACTGCCACAGGAGATATAATAGAAAGCATGAATACTAAAACTATAATTGTTGAAAAAACTCTTTTTCTCATAACACCTCAACCTTTCTTGTTTTTAGTAAAAATCTTAATCAACAGCGTGAAATATATTTTTAAATTCTATCGCCCTTAGTTTTATCTTCTTTTCTATATTGACGCATTAGTTATCCAAAAAGTTCCTTGAAAAAGCTCGCTATAGTTGACCTGAAGCTTTAATGAGAAGTATAATAGAGTACAATTTATCAAGAAAATTATAAAAAGAGGTGGAGCAATGCTTCTTAGCAATGCGGAACTTACAATAAGGCTTGTCTTATCTCTTGTGCTTGGCGGAATCATAGGCTTAGAAAGAGAAACTACTAATAAACTGGCAGGTTTTAGAACACATATATTAGTTTGTATGGGTTCTGCCGTAATCATGCTTACTTCGATATTTATTTTTAGCCAGTTTCAGGGGAAAACCAATGTAGACCCTACTCGCATACCTGCTCAAGTTGTAAGCGGCATAGGTTTCCTTGGCGCAGGCACGATAATAAGGGAAGGAGCTTCTGTAAAAGGACTGACTACAGCTGCAAGTCTATGGGCGGTATCTGCAATCGGTCTTGCAATCGGAGCAGGTTTTTATTATGGAGCAACTCTTGCTACATTTATGATGCTGCTTACTCTCGTGACTTTCAATAAATTAGATCAGTTAATTTTAAAGAAGAGATTTTTACAAATGCTGTTTGTGGTAATAGACGACAGCCCCGGCCAGTTAGGGAAAATAGGTTCTTGCCTCGGCGAAATGAATATCAGCATTAGAAACATAAAGATGGAGAGTTTGGATGAAAATAGGTTAATGATAACTTTAATGATTCCCAAAATTAACCGCTTAGAATTCGAGGAAATAAAACAGAAGTTGCAAGAGATAGGGGGAGTATATGAAGTTAATACAGAGTTTGATTAAACATTATCTAAGGATTCCAAAGAGCCGGCTATGTCCGCCGAATAGATAAATGCAAGAACTTCTGCAACTGCCCTGTAAAGCTCTGCCGGGATTTCTTGACCTATCTCGAGTTTAACTAATGCCTCTACCAGAACAGGATCTTTGTAAACAGCTATATTTTCTTCTTTTGCTATTTCTAAAATTTTTTCTGCTATAAAGCCTTTGCCGGAAGCCAAAATTTTTGGTGCGTTATCGGCGCTGCTGTCGTATTTCAGCGCTGCGGCTTTTTTGTTTTTATTAGCACTATATTCTTTTACCATAGCTTCACCCTAAATTTTAATATTTATTCCTTTTAGATGAGAATGTCCAGCTTTATCAAAAAGAAAATTTTCAAGAGAAATCTTACCTACTTTAAATTCCATATTGCGAACTAAGGCGCTTGTGTTATTTGAAGCAGTGAGAAAATTCTTCATGTAATCCAACGATTTTTTACTTTCAAAAGTAGAAGCAGCCTTTATGGCGCCGTCCAAGTAAGTAAGTTCAATAAGCACCGCCCCCAGGTTTTTTGTATTTACGATAAAGCTTAATTTAACAAACGCTTGCTGTCTTGCAGAATCTAAAATTTCATGAGAAATTCTTATGTAAATTTTCTGGTATACAGGCAGCTCGATTATAAAAAAGTATGCCTTTTCATCAGTAGTTATGTTTATAGGATTGTTTGCGGCATTTAAGACTTTCGCTGCAAGATAGTCCTTTAAAATTCCTTCTTTGACATGGTTCTCCGTAGCCATTTCTTTGTCTTTTGACGCTGGAGAAAAGCCTTCAAGATATTTTAAAAGCTGAGTTTCTAAAGGTGAAGGTCCTGCTTTTGCCCAGCTGTCAACGGCCTTGTAAAACAATAAGTTTTGAGACTGAGTTTGAGGATTTTCATCTGTAAACCCCTCGAACTCTTGATTTTTAGCGCCTTCCAAGTATTTTAATAAATCAATAATTATATTGATGCGTTCAGCAGTTATAGGCAAATTCAATTTAGATAAAATGCCTAAGGCGATATTTGTCTCTAAAGATTGAGGAATGTCAAGGAAGGCTAAGGAATTATTGTTGACGGTATCTATACTGTTCTTATTTTCAAGATTTGCTCCGCCTCCGGCAGCTTGAAGATCCTTAGAAACTAATTTTGAATTTACACTATCGCTCTTTTCCTCAGGAATATTTAAAGGAGGAATATTCACACTTACCACATCTCCATAGACAATTTTGCTTTCTTTATTTAGATTATATCACGTAAAAATACGAACGTTAAATCTATTTACAAAGATAAAATTCGTATTTTTATTGACATTGTCTAGCTTATTTGGTAATATATTCTCTGGAAAAAACAATATTCATACCTGCGTAATTCCGGCAATACGGAAAAAATTACGGCTCCTGTTTACACATTAATTTTACAACTTTTATTTACTTTATACGTAGTTTTTACAAACAAAATAATCTTAAAGGGAGGCTTTTCTATTGAAAAACGATGTTTCTGCCGGCAGCCAATCTAATTTTTTTGAAAAGTTTTTTAAGCTGTCGGAAAATGGGACAAATGTCAGAACGGAAATTCTGGCAGGTATTACAACATTTGTTACTATGGCTTATATTCTTCTCGTAAACCCTATAGTTTTAAAAGATGCCGGCCTTGACCAGGGAGCGGTATTCATGGCTACAGCGCTTGCTTCAGCTATAGCGACGCTGTTTATGGGAGTTTATGCCAACTATCCCTTCGCACTGGCTCCGGGCATGGGCCTTAATGCTTTCTTTGCCTATGTCATGGTGGGAAAAATGGGAATTCCGTGGCAGACTGCGCTGGGAGCAGTATTTCTTTCAGGTATTATAGCTGTTATTGTTACACTTACAGGTTTAAGGGAACTTTTAATTCGGGCGATACCAATGTCACTAAAGCATGCGGTAGGCGCTGGCATAGGACTTTTTATTGCATTTATAGGATTTAAAAATTCTGGAATTGTTATTAGTAACCCGGATACTTTTTTGGACCTGGGGAATTTTAGAGATCCTGCTGTTTTACTTGCGGCGGTAGGTCTTATAATTACAGCAGTTCTTGTGGCAAAAGGTGTTAAAGGCGGAATTTTGCTCGGAATAATGATTACTTCAATAATAGGAATTCCAATGGGTATAACAAAAATTCCGGCATCGATTATTTCGGCTCCGCCAAGTATAGCGCCAGGTCTTCTCAAACTTGACATTAAAGGCGCTTTACAGCTTTCTATGTATCCCGTTATATTTTCGCTCTTTTTTGCAGATCTTTTTGACACAATAGGTACTTTTGTAGGTGTGGCCAGCCGCACAGGTATGATAGATGAACACGGCAACCTTAAAAGAGGAAACAAGGCCCTATTTGCAGATTCCATAGGTACTGTTATAGGTTCCTTGCTGGGAACAAGCAACACTACTACATATGTTGAAAGCGCAGCCGGCGTAAGCGTTGGCGGCAGGACTGGTCTTACGGCAGTTACAGTGGCGGTTCTTTTTATTGCAAGTATTATATTTTCGCCTATAGCTCTGGCGGTTCCAACGGCGGCTACAGCTCCGGCGCTGATTATCGTGGGAATTTTTATGGCAACAAGTCTTAACGAAATTAAATTTGATGACTTTTATGAAGCATTTCCGGCTTTTCTTACAGCCGTTCTAATGCCCTTTACCTTCAGTATTTCTTTAGGTCTTTCGGTAGGCTTTATTGCATATGCGGCGCTTATGCTGTTTTCAGGGAGAGGAAAAGAAGTTCATTGGATGATGTATGTTCTTGCGGTAACTTTCGTACTATATTTTGCTTTTATAAGGTAAAAATAGGTTTTTTATAAAAGTTAGAACGACAGCAATAAAAGGATGGCAATAACAATAATAACTTTATGACAATAAATAACGAATCAGGTAAGATAGAGAAAATTGCTTCTCTTCTTACCTGATTTTCTTTTTTTATGGTAATGTAAGCGCAAAATAAGTATCTATGACACCGAAAATAAATTTCTGCGATACACTTCCTACTGGATCGTGTAAAACTTGTAAAAACTACTTTTTTCCCTTTTTATAAGCAGCTGCTATATCGTGAAAACCTGCCTTTTCTAATTTTTCGATAACAATTTCGAATATTTCAGATGACCTGATTTCCTCTTGATTACGGGAATAAACGGCTTTTTCAATGCTTGTAAGAAGTTTTTTAATATCAGATGCCGTAAGCGGTTTTGATATTTCATCAGATACGTTTTCCAGGGTTATTTGAATCTTGCCGATGTCAAACTCCTGTATACGTCCGTCTCGCTTAATAACTTTCATTGGCCCACGCCCCTTCAACTGTTGTATGTTGTTTATATACTTGCAATTAGTGCAACTTATATAAAGTAATATATCATGACTATTCGCAAAAATCAATGTGCGCCGGGATACGAAAAAATAAGACGAAACCCAATTTTTTTATAATTTTTTAACTTAAGCAGGATTTTGTCAATCGGATGTAGAATTTAATAAATAGTAAGTAAAATTTAAAATTAAGGAAGTGACCATTTAATGTCTGGTTATAAGAAACTTTTTGAGCCAATTAAGATTGGCAAGGTAGAAGTTAAAAACAAAATAGCTATGGCTCCAATGGGTATATTAGGACTTGCGACTGACAAAGGCGGTTTTTCCAAGAGAGCCCAGGATTATTACATAGAAAGGGCCAAGGGTGGAACCGGTCTAATTATTACGAGCGTTACCAAAATTGAAAATGAAATTGAAAAAATGCATCCCGGAATCATTGTTTGCACAACAATGGACCCTGCTCACTTTATAAATACAACATCTGAAATGGTGGAACGAATTCATGCATATGATTCCAAGATATTCCTGCAGCTTGCAATAGGCTTTGGCCGGGTTGCGGCTCCTGCAATGCTTGTCGGCGAACCCGTTGCGCCATCTGCAATACCCAATTACTGGGATCCCTCTGTTACATGCAGGGAACTTACGACAAAAGAAGTAGAAAAATTGGTTAAAATGGCTGCCGAGTCAGCTGCTATAGCAAAAGTAGCAGGATTTGACGGTGTTGAAATCCATGCTGTTCATGAAGGATACTTACTTGATCAGTTTACAATTGGAATGTTTAACAGAAGGACAGATAAATACGGCGGAGACGTAATGGGGAGACTTACTTTACCTATTGAAATTGTCAAGGCTATAAAAAAGGTAAATGGTCAAGACTTTCCGGTCAGTTTAAGATTTAGCATAAAGAGTTATATCAAAGGTTGGAATCAAGGCGGACTTGATGGGGAAGAGTTTGTGGAAAAAGGAAGAGACACAGAAGAAGGGCTTACCATCGCGCCAATTTTGGAAAAAGCCGGATATGATGCCTTTGATGCAGATGCAGGATCATATGATGCCTGGTATTGGGCACATCCACCGATATATCAGAAACATGGTCTTTATCTGCCGCTTACGGAACAATTGAAGAAAGTAGTAAATGTTCCTGTAATAGTTGCAGGCAGAATGGATTTGCCGGAACTTGCAGAAAAGACACTAGAAGAAGGAAAGGCCGCAGATATGGTCTGCTTAGGCAGAGCACTTCTTGCGGATCCTGCATGGCCAAATAAAGTTTTGGAAGACAGACCGGAAGATATTCGTCCCTGCGTAGGCTGCCATGACGGCTGCCTTGGAAGAGCTTTTGAAGGCAAACCGCTATGCTGCGCAGTAAATCCTGCATGTGCAAGAGAAGTAGACTATGGCATTTATCCTGCCTGCTGCACCAAAAATGTAATGATTATTGGTGGCGGCGTAGCCGGTATGGAAGCCGCAAGAGTAGCCGCCCTAAGAGGACATAAGGTGACGCTTTATGAGAAAACCGACAAATTAGGGGGACATCTAATAGAAGCATCAGTTGACGAATTTAAAAAGGATAACGAGAGATTGCTTGATTGGTATAAAACTCAAATGAATAAACTTGGAATCGATGTAAAACTAAACACAGAAGTTGACCCTGAGTTTGTAAAAGCAAATGCAACAGATGTGGTAATAGTTGCAACAGGCTCTACACCCATTAAACCGAATGTGCCCGGAATAGACAAAGACAATGTTGTTACAGCCACAGAAGCTCTTCTTAAAGAAAAACCCGTAGGCAATAAAGTTGTAGTTGTCGGCGGTGGCCTCGTCGGATGTGAGACAGCTTTAAGTCTTGCGATGGCAGGCAAAGAGGTAACTATTGTCGAGATGCTTCCTGAACTGATGTCGGCAGGTCTTCCTGTGCCTCACATGAATAGGACAATGGTGCTCGATATGATAAAACTTCACAATATAAAGACAGTCTTAAATAACAGCCTCCTTGAAGTAAAAGACGGAGCAGTGGAAGTTATAGATAATAACTTCAAGAGAACCACTATCCCGGCCGATACGGTAGTTATATCAGTAGGTTTAAAGCCAAATAAGTGCCTATATAATGAAATATCAGGCAAGCTGCCTAAAGTTTATACTATAGGAGACGCCAATAGAGCACGCAATATAATGTATGCTATATGGGATGCGTATGAAGTGGCAAGAACTATTTAGTTTGTAGCTTCTACACACACGGCAAAATCCTAAATAAAAACCTAAACATATTTTGCAAATCTAAACACGCTCCCTTTGAACCAAAGACAGACTCTGTCTTTGGGCGAAGGGGGCTATTTTTAGCAATTTGCAGTAATTAAAAGGTTGTTAGAGCATGACTGGTGTTATTGGGTTCTTTTCAATTAATTGTCTTGATTCAAGGTGATTTGTAATTAATTGACAATTGCTTTTACATATTAAGAGTAATAAACTACAAGATATATCTAATTTGTGAAAGATAAACACATAGTTAGTTATTTTAAAACCTTTTAAGAAGGTGATACTTTGCAGGAACAAGATGTAATAAAAAAGTTCATCGAATTGGACGACAAGATACAAGAGATCAGTGCCGCCCGAGAAAAACAATTGGCAGAATTAGAACAGCGCTACAAGGCAGAAGAACAGAAGATAGTTGAAGATTTATCAAAGAGACTGGAAGAAGAAACAAATGCAGTTGTTAGGAAAATAATGCAAGAAGCCCAAGAAGAAGTCGATAATCTTAATAAAAAATCAAAAGAAGTCGTAAGCTACATGGAACAGGAATTTCAGAATATCCATGAAGAACTGGTAGCAGAGATATTAAAACGGATTTTCGACATAGAGAGTGAACGCTATGGATAAAATAGCAATTTACGCAGCAGTAAATACTAAAATCAGAGCAATGGAGGGAAAGTTTCTTACGGAAAGTGATTACGAAACTTTGCTTGAGAAAAAATCTGTTCCTGAAATTGCTTTTTATTTGCGAGACAGCACATTTTATGGCCAGTTTTTAAAAGACTTGCCTGCTGACAAACTTAGCCGCAGATATATTGAAGATATATTAAAACGCAATATGATAATAAATATGGACAAACTGCTGCATTATTTTCGCTACGACTACAAAAAATTTATTTCTTCATTTTATCTCAAATATGAAATTGAAGACTTGAAGGTGTTGGCTAGAGAAATCTTCAACAACGAAAAGTTTGACATAACAGAAAGGCCTCTTTCCTTTTTAGGCAAATACAGCAAAATTGAGCCCGAAAAGTTTTTGAAGGCAAAAACTGTTGAAGAACTTATTTATGCTACAGAAGGTTCCGATTTCTTCGATATACTTAAGCCTTTGCTTAGGACGAAAACCGAAAACTTGTTTAGATTTGAAATGCTTCTTGATGCAGGATATTTTAGAATCCTAGAAAATAAAATGAAAAATGTTTCAAAAGAAGACAGCATAATTCTTAAAAAATGGGAAGGCATGGTAGCGGACCTTTACAATATTCAGTGGATATATCGGGGCAAAAAGTTCTACAACATTTCTCCTGAGGAACTCTTGAATTATACAATTAATTTTGGAGACAAGCTGAATTTTACTAAAAGAAGATCAATGTGCTACACTAAAACTCTTGACGAGCTTTATGCCATGGCGCAAGATGCGGGATACGGGTTTTTATTTAAAAAAGAGGAAATGTCAAGAGACATTTATATGGAAAGGCGCATAAATAGATATATATACTATAAACTCAAAAAACTTGCCCGTGAATATTCAATGAGTATAATGCAGACAATTAACTATATATACTCTTTTGAATTTGAAATTCGGGATATCATTTCTATAATGGAAAGCATCAGATACAATATGCAGCCTGACCAAATAAATAAATTTCTAATTAAGGCTATATAAGTTGCGGGAGATGATTTTATGGCAGTTGAAAAGATGAAAATCGTTGGCATAATCGGGGAAAATTCTATATTAAACCGCCTTTTACGACTTGTTTTGGTAGATGAAAGCATGCACATGATAAATGCTCTTGCCCGGGTAAATTCCAGCGATTTCTTTCTGCCCCCTACTGAAAAAAACATAAAGGCTTTGGAAGAACTTCCCTTTCTAAAGCCATATACTTCTAAACGTGATTTTACCCAGGACGAGCAAATGATTGCAGCACTAGCAAGCCTCTTTGAACTTTCGCCTCGCGTAAAACTTGAGCACCTAGGGCAGGATTATGATTATGAGGAATTTATGAAAAGCCTCTCCGATATTTACAAAGAAGTGCGCAAAACTGCAGATGAAATAAATGAAAAACTTCAGTTAATAGAGCAAAAGCAGACATATATAGAAAGCCTGAAATATTTGAGACAATACAGCTTGGATATATCAAGACTTTCCGGAATGAAGTACTTGACATTTCGGCTTCTGAAGTTTTCGCGAGATGACTATGTAAGAGTAAAAAAGAACTATGAAAACATACCCGCTGTAATCCTGAAAGTGGCAACAGAAGGCAAGGATGTTGTTGCAGCAATTATAACTCCTATTATCCTAGAAGAGACTGTAGAAAAAATATTCAGTTCATTAAATTATAGCGTTTTACCGCTGCCTCCTGACAAGGGCGGAACCGCAGAAAATATTATAGAAGAACTTACTGCAAGCATAGAAGAAGACCAAAAAGCAGTTGAATTACTGAAAGAATCGCTTCAAAAGTTTAAAATAGACTTTGCAGAAGAAGTCGAAAAGGGCTTTTCGAGGCTGGAAATGGAAAAGAAAATTGAAGAGGTCAAGTCTGATGTTGCAGTAGGCGAAGACTTATTTTTCATGTTTGGTTTTGTACCCATAAGCCGGGTATCCAAATTAACAGACAGCCTCAAACAGCAGTTTGGCGATAGAATTATCCTACTGATAGACGATGTGAAAACGGGAGATTCAATCATTACACCCCCTACTAAGCTCAGCAACCTTAAAATTTTCAGGCCTTTTGAAGCCTTAGTAAAGATGTATGGCACACCTGCTTATGATGAAATAGATCCTACAGCTTTTTTTAGCATAACGTATATGCTGCTTTTTGGAGCGATGTTTGGAGATGTAGGACAAGGCCTTATACTCTTTAGCGCAGGACTTTTTATGGAAATCGCACTAAAAAGAACCAGCCTAGGCGGTGTGTTAAGTAGAATGGGCTTTGCGTCGACGATATTCGGCTTTTTCTATGGAAGCGTCTTTGGTTCTGAAGAAATTATCCAGCCTCTTGTTATAAGGCCGATGGCGAATATAAATTATATGCTGGTGGCAGCCATCGTTTTAGGCGTTGTCCTAACCATAGTAGGCTATATTTACAATATCATGAATTCATATCTTGAAAGCAATGTAGAAGAAGGTGTCTTTGGAAGAAACGGCGTAGTTGGGCTGGCATTTTACCTAACAGTGCTGTATTTGGTTACATCATCAGTTATTGCAAAAAGTGGAATCTCGCCAATATTGGTCTATGCACTTATAGTTTTTTTGGTTTTAATGGTGCTAAAGCAGCCTTTAGCGAACACCATTATGCATACAGGCAAACTATATAACAGTTCCCCTACCGATTATTATATTGAAGAAGGCTTTGGTGTTATAGAAACATTGCTTTCAATGATGTCAAATACCATATCATTTATAAGAGTAGGAGCTTTTGCCTTAAACCATGTAGGCCTTTACATGGCTTTTGCAACGATGGGGGAGATGATGGGTTCTAAAGTAGGCAACATAGTGATGCTGGTTATAGGCAACATAGTTATAATTGGTCTAGAAGGGCTAATAGTATTTATACAGGCCCTCAGGCTAGAATACTATGAACTCTTTACTAAGTATTTCCGAGGTGACGGTATCGAGTATAAGCCTGTCAGGGTGAAACGAGTGTCATTTGTGCCTAAAAAACTTGAGAGTATTAATGCCGGCGTGTAGAAAACTAAATTCTATATTAACTTTATAAGTTTTGAGGAGGAGCTAATATGTATATTATATTATTTATTGCAATGGCTATATCATTAATAACTTTGACAACAGGGTTTGTTATTTATTTTATGAAAGATGAAGTAAGGGCAAAACGTTTCAAAAAGCTCAGCAAATACAGCACAGCAGTTTATGCCGGTCTAATCGCGACTTTCCTGTTTTTTATGATACCAAGCTTTGCCAGTGCGGCATCTGCAGCTGATTCTTCATCTGGTTTGGGATTTATCGCAGCGGCTCTTGCAACAGGTCTTGCTACCCTAGGCGCAGGCTATGCTGTAGGTGCAGTTGGTTCTTCGGCATTAGGAGCAGTTTCCGAAGATCCGAATGTTTTGGGTAAAACTTTGATATTCGTAGGTCTTGCAGAAGGTATCGCAATTTACGGCTTGATTGTGTCCATAATGATTCTCGGAAGATTGTAGAGGGATACGAATGAAATGTTTCTTGATAAGTGACAACCATACTACACTGGCAGGAATGAGACTTGCCGGAGTAGAGGGCGTAGTGGTACATGAGAGAGAAGAAATCCTAAATGAATTAAAAAAGGCAAGAGCAAGTGATGATATAGGAATAGTGATCATAACAGAACTTGCGGCAGAAAAGGTAAAAAATGAATTGGATGCAATGAAACTTTCTTCCGGACTTCCTATCATAATTGAAATTCCGGACAGACACGGAACAAGACGCCCTCCTGACTTTTTAACGAGGAATATTAAGGAGTCCATAGGAGTTAAGATTTGAGGTGACAGCATGGCTACTACCATTGAAGATAAAATAGCGCTTTTTACAAAGGTGCTCATAGAGAGAATAGAGCAGGATTATGCAGAAAAACGTGAAAAACTTACCCGTTATTACGAAAACCGTAAATCGGAGATCATAAGAGACTATGAGCAAAAAATAAAGAATTCAGTTGATAACGCAACAAGAAACGCTACAGTAAAAAAACAGCAGATGATTTCAAAGGCAAAATCAGATATGCATCTTGCGGTGCTAAAACAAAGACGTAAGTTTGTTGAAAGAATAATAGACGAGGTAAAAAAGGAAGCTTTATCCTTTGCCGAAACAGAGGAATATACCAAATTTCTGCAAGAAGCTATTAAAAAAGTTAACAGCAAGTTTTCAAATGATCAGTTTGTAATTTTTAGTTTTAGTCCAAATGACATCGAAAGACATAAGGATATGATTTTAAATACTATAAAATTATCAAGAAGTGAAGACAACTTTAAGATCGAAGAAGCAAAGAGCATAAGCGGCGGCGTTTTTGCGAAGACTTCAGATGATAGTCTTGAAGTAGATTTTACAATTGATACCATAATAGAAGAAAGCCGCAAACTAGCAGGTGAAATCCTGTCTTCAAGGCTTGGCGAGGGGTGGCAGAATGTCGAATCAAGGTAATATAATTTATATTAACGGTCCTGTTGTCAAAGCCAATAACATGGAAGACTTTTCGGTAAGAGAGATGGTCATGGTAGGTGAGAAAAAACTTATCGGCGAAGTTATTTCTCTTGAAAAAGATATAGGAACGGTTCAGGTATATGAAGAAACATCGGGCCTTAAGACAAATGAAAAAATAATCGGCACAGGCAGCCCGCTCTCATTGAAGCTGGGACCCGGTATCATAGGAAACATCTTTGACGGAATTGAAAGGCCTCTTTCCGAGATATATAGCTCCGGCCTTAAATTCATACCTGAAGGTATTGGCCTTTTATCAATAGATGAGAAGAAACTATGGCATGCCGATATTTTGGCTAAAGTCGGCGATGTCCTTAAATCTGACGACATATTTGCTACAGTGCAGGAAACCTCCATGGTAACCCATAAAATCATGGTTCCGCCAGGCATAGAAGGCAAAGTTGTAAGCGCTGCAGATAGCGGAGAATATACTATTTGCGATACACTTGCAGTATTAGAAGATTCCTTGGGCAAAAAACATGAGCTTAAAATGGAGCAAGAGTGGCCTGTGCGAGTTCCAAGGCCTGTAAAAATGCGTATGCCCATAGAAAAGCTTTTGGTTACCGGTCAAAGAGTAATAGATATATTCTTTCCCATAGCAAAGGGCGGAACGGCAGCTATTCCCGGAGGATTTGGCACAGGAAAAACTATAACACAGCATCAGCTTGCAAAATGGAGCGATGCTGACATCATAGTATATGTAGGCTGCGGAGAGCGCGGCAACGAAATGACCGAAGTTCTGGAAGACTTTCCTAAACTGCGCGACCCTAGAACCGGCAATCCTTTGATGGATAGGACAGTTCTCATAGCAAACACATCGAACATGCCTGTGGCAGCTCGAGAAGCATCGATTTATACGGGAATTACTATTGCTGAATATTTCAGAGACATGGGATACAGTGTGGCTATAATGGCCGACTCCACGTCTAGGTGGGCGGAAGCGCTTAGGGAAATTGCCGGAAGACTTGAAGAAATGCCGGCCGAAGAAGGTTACCCTGCATATCTTGCCTCACGGCTTGCTGCTTTTTATGAAAGGGCCGGGTATGTTAAAAACTTGAACGGAACAGAAGGTTCGGTGACTATCATAGGCGCAGTTTCACCGGCAGGCGGCGATTTTTCCGAGCCTGTTACTCAGTCTACAAAGCGAATAGTAGGCGCTTTTTTAGCTCTGGACAGAGAACTTGCTCATGCAAGGCATTTTCCCTCAATAAACTGGATTTCTTCTTACAGCGGCTATATTCCAATGCTGGAGGATTGGTTTAAGGAAAATGTTGCGCCTGATATTGTGGATTTAAGAGCAAAGATGATGAGAATTCTTCAAGAAGAAGATAAACTTATGGATATAGTGAAATTGGTAGGGGAAGATGTGCTTCCTGATGAGCAGCGAATAATCCTTGAAATAGCAAAAATTATAAAATCAGGATACTTGCAGCAAAATGCTTACCACCCTCAAGATGCGTATGCTCCTCTTTCGAGACAATATAAAATGCTGAAGATAATCGACAAGTTATATGATCGGGCTTCTGCTTGCATAAAAAAGGGTATACCATTGTCTAAGGTAAAAGAAGAGACGTTATTTTCCGATATTATAATGATGAAGTACAATATCTCGGACGACAAGCCTGAGATCTTTGATGAACTTAGCAAAAGAATAGACAATCATTACGACAGCTTGGAAAGCATGTATAAAGAAGGTGCCGCCAATGAAGGTTAAATACAGAAAACTGGATAAAGCTGAGGGGCCTTTAGTGGTTATGAGCAACGTAGAAGGTGCCGTTTATGATGAGCTTGTAGAAGTGGAAATGCCAAATCATGAACGCAGAACAGGCAAAGTTGTTCAGATAAATAAAGACAAAGTAATAATTCAGGTATTTCAAGGGATATCAGGAATTTCCTTAAATGATGTAGGCGTTGTATTTAGCGGCAAGCCAATGGAGATACCTTTATCAAGAGAAATATTGGGCAGAAGATTTAACGGGATAGCGGAACCTGCAGATGGAGCGGGCGAAATTTATTCCGATAAGTATTATAATATAAACGGCAGACCGATGAATCCGGTGGCGCGGCTATATCCCAGAAATTATATACAAACCGGCATATCTGCAATCGACGGCCTTATAACCCTTATAAGAGGGCAAAAACTTCCTATCTTTTCAGGAGACGGTCTTCCTCACAATCAGCTTGCGGCTCAGATAGTTCGACAGGCTAAAATCAGCGGAGAAGAAGCCGGAAAATTTGCCGTCGTATTTGCAGCCATGGGTATAAAGCATGATGAAGCTAATTATTTCAGCAAGGTTTTCGAAGAAGCCGGGGTTATGGACAGAGTTGTTATGTATGTAAACTTGGCGGACGATCCTGTGGTTGAACGTATCTTGACGCCGAGATGCGCACTTACTGCTGCAGAGTATCTTGCTTTTGAGTGTGATATGCATGTGCTGGTTATATTGACAGACATGACAAGTTATTGTGAAGCTCTAAGGGAAATATCCTCTGCTCGCGAAGAAGTGCCTTCCAGGAAAGGCTATCCCGGCTATCTCTATTCAGATTTGGCCAGCCTTTACGAAAGAGCAGGAATGTTAAAGGGCGCAAAGGGCAGTATAACCCAGATACCTATACTTACAATGCCCAATGACGATATTACCCATCCGGTGCCTGACCTTACCGGCTATATTACTGAAGGCCAGATAGTTTTGAGCAGATCACTATACCAAATGGGTATATATCCCCCTATCGATGTGCTGCCATCCCTTTCTCGTTTAATGAAAGACGGCATAGGCGCAGAGTATACCAGAGAAGATCATCCGGATGTAGCAAACCAGGTTTTCTCCGCTTATTCGAATGTCCAAGAGATAAGAGCGCTGGCACAGGTTATAGGTGAAGATGAACTTTCGGAAACTGATACAAAGTATATGGAATTTGGAAAGAATTTTGAGGAAGTTTTTGCAAAACAAAGCTTCGAAGAAAATAGAGATATTATTTATACGCTGGATCTCATGTGGGATTTACTTAAGATTTTGCCTGAACAAGAGCTTAACAGAATAGATCCGGCCCTTGTGCAAAAATATCTTAGGAAGTGATTTTCGTGCAAGAAAATATTGCACCAACTAAAGCCAATTTAATGGATTCTGAGGCAGCCCTCGACTTTTCCAAAAAAGGTTATGAATTGCTGGATAAAAAAAGAAACGTGCTTATAAGAGAAATGATGGGATTTATGGATAGGGCTGAAAAACTTCAAGACAGTATAGGCAAAACCTTTAAAGAAGCTTATGAGGCATTAATTTTAGCTAATGTTACATTAGGAATTAGCGAAGTTTATCAGGTGGCAAAATCAATTCCCCTTGCCGACGAAATCACTATCTTAAACCACAGCGTAATGGGTGTGGAAATTCCCATGGTAAAATATGAGAAGAAAGATGTTGATCATTACTATAGCTTTTATCACACAAATACCGCACTTGATGTCGCCCTGCAGAAATTCCATGATGTAATTTATTTAATATATGAACTGGCAGAGGTAGAAGATTCAGTTTATAAGCTGGCAGTTGAAATCAAAAAAACGCAAAAAAGAGCTAATGCCCTGCAGAATATTCAAATTCCAAGATACGAATATCTAGTAAAAATGATATCAGATGTCCTAGAAGAAAAGGATAGAGAAGATTTCTTTAGACTAAAACTCCTAAAAAAGAAAAAAGTCTAGCAAATAGAAAGAATGCTTCCTTTAAACCGGAAATAAGACTTCCGGCAAGGGAAGCATATTTTATAGGTGAAGGCACTTTATTTCCCGGAGTTTTTTGTTTGCCAGGACCTCTTTAATCTTCCCAATACTTTCCTGTTTTTCTCCAGAAAGGTCTTCTCCTTTCTCGATCTTAATTAATATCCTGTCGATTTCTTCATAACTAATTCCAAGGGCAAATTCATCAGTGATTCCGGGGGCAATGTCGGGGCTGGGCTTTTTGTTGATGATTTTTTGAGGAATTTTCAGTATTTCAGCAAGTTCGTAAACCTGAGTTTTATAAAGATGACTAATAGGTTCGATATCGCAAATCTCATCTCCCCATTTAACATAAAATCCTGTCAGGGCCTCTGTCTTATTTGTACATCCTGCTACAGCATAACCTAATTGCTCGGCATAAAAATAAAAAATGACTGATCTTATCCTGGGTTTTGCTCTGTAATAAGCAAGACTTTCTCTAAAACTCTTGTTTCCTCGGTTTTGCAAATCTTGGATGTAGGGCTTGTCCTCTGCCAGCCAAACATTTTGGGCGTATCTTTCCTGAACAGATCTGGGAAATATCAAGGCAGGGGGCTTAAGAGAATACACGCCCATGCTTCTGAGTATCCTGCTGATATTTTTTATCTTATAATTTATTTTTAAAAACTCGCAAACCAATTTTGCATCTTTTACGGTTTCTTTTGCCGAATCCCTTTCCGGCAGAATCAACCCGAACACTTTGTCATTGCCGATTGCATCTACCAGCAGTTTTCCCACTACTGCCGAATCAATTCCGCAACTAATTCCGATGACGACTCCGCTAAATTTATACCTTTCAATATTTTCTTTTATAAAGGCCTTTATTTTCTCTGCCTCGGTCAAAACAAAACCTCCTTTGCATAAAAGATTCATATTTTTATAGTATCATATATCTTTTGTAAATTAATCATTTATGTCTGCCCCTACACTAATTATAATAGAGGAGTAGGCCTTTTATACCGCAAAATTATGGCTGCAACCTCTAATATGGTAAAATAAATATTAAAAATCACAACAGGAAGGTGGGACAATGCAAAATATGCTAAAAGATAAAATCTATGTGATATACGGCAACAAGCCAAAGGAAATGATTTTTGATGCCCTTTCAAAACTTAAAATCAAAAATGACATCAAAAGAGATGCACTTATAGGCATAAAACCTAACCTAGTGGTAGCAAAACCTTCTGCCTCCGGAGCTACCACATCGCCGGAACTTGTAGAGGGGACAATTGAATACTTAAAGTCAAAAGGTTTTAACAACATCCTTATTATGGAAGGCTCCTGGGTTGGAGATAAAACTTCAAGAGCTTTTGAAGTATGCGGATATACAAAAATTGCCGAAAAATATCATATTCCCTTAATCGACTTGCAAAAGGACAAGTACAGGACTTGCGACGCAAATGGTATGCAGATAAACGTATGCGAAAAAGCATTGGAAGTGGATTACTTGATAAACATGCCGGTTCTTAAAGGACACTGCCAGACCAAGATGACCTGTGCTTTAAAAAATTTGAAGGGTTGTATTCCAAATTCGGAAAAGAGAAGATTTCACACTATGGGGCTGCATAAACCCATCGCATATTTAAATAAGGTCCTGAGGACTGATTTGATAATAGTAGATGGACTGATAGGAGACTTGAACTTTGAAGAAGGCGGTAATCCTGTTCAAATGGATAGAATTATCTTAGGGTTCGATCCGGTTTTAGTGGATTCATATGTGGCGAATTTAATGGGCTATGACGAAAATGAAATACCGTATATAAAAATAGCGGAGGGCATAGGGGTAGGAAGGTGCATATCTTCAAAGGAACAGGTAAATGAATTAAACGAAAATAATAACACCAAGAAAATACCTTATTCCCGTGAAATTGAAAAATTGTCCAAATATGTTAATGAAAAAGATGCCTGCTCTGCATGCTACGGCAGCTTAATTCATGCTCTTGCAAGGCTTGACGAAAAAGGCGTTTTAAGAAAGCTTAAGACAAAAGTTTTTATAGGTCAAGGTTATAAAGGGGAAAAAGGTGAAGGTATAGGAGTTGGAAACTGCACTAGAGGCTTTACGCAAAACGTGCCGGGATGTCCTCCTACAGCTAAAGACATACTTGAAGTATTAGAGAAGAACCTTTAGATGGGGTTTTATTTTTGTATTGGCCTGCGCGAAAAATAACTCCTATGCAGTCGGAATGTTTTGCTAAAATTGTGACTAGACTGGTATAATATTAACAGGAGGTGCTGCCATGCAAAAATTACTAATAGTAGATGATAATAAACAGATAACCTCAATATTAGAGGAATATGCAAAAAAAGAAGGTTACAATACAATAATTGCCTTAGATGGGGAACAGGCAATAGAGTTATTTAATAAAGAAAACCCTGATATAATCTTACTGGATGTGATGATGCCTAAAAAAGATGGATTTACAGTAGTCCGAGAGATTCGCCGAACATCAAATGTGCCTATTATCATGATTACGGCTCGCGGAGAGGATTTTGAACGAATTATGGGACTTGAAATTGGCGCAGATGATTATATTGTAAAGCCGTTTTCTCCGGGAGAAGTTATGGCAAGAATTAGGGCTGTAATGAGACGCATTGTACGGGAAGATACAAAGCCTCAGGTTTTTACTTATGACAATCTGACTATTTCTCTTGACGATTACTCAGTTACAATTGATAATAAAAAGATTTCTTTAACCAAAAAGGAAATTGAAATTTTGTGGACTCTTGCTACTTCAAATAAGGTATTTACTCGGGAAAACTTGCTGGATATAGTATGGGGGCAGGATTATTTCGGTGATACCAGGACGGTCGACAGTCATATTAAAAGATTACGAGCGAAACTGGAAGAACACGATCATCCTTCCTGGGACATAAAAACAATATGGGGTGTAGGATATAAATTTGAGGTAAAATCAAATGAGAAAAAATAAAATTGCTATAAAGCTTAGTGTATATTTTGCCATAGCTTTATTGACGTTTTCAATAATAATCGGAAGTATGTTTTTTTATCTTTTTAGGAACTATACAATAGAAATTCACAAAAATGAACTTCTTAAATATGCCATGTCCCTATCAAATATATTATCAACAGAAGAAAATCGCAATTTGTCAAGAGGCATGGGCGGCTACGGTGCATATCTTCGTTTTATTGTGGATGTTGCAGATACCGATGTTTGGATATTAGACAAAAATATGGAACTTACTACCGCCGGCAAAGGACCGGGAATGATGAGCGGCAAATATAACTTATCTGGACTGCCGCCGAACGCAGAAGAACTTATTATGCAAGTTCTGCAAGGGGAAACAGCATTTAGCGAGGGCTTCAGCGAGACTTTGGCACAGCCTACTCTAACGGTCGGTACACCTATAAAAAATGAAAGCGGTGAAATTATTGGCGCAGTCCTGCTCCATTCGCCCATAGAAGGAACGAAATCAGCAGTAAATAAAGGGCTTTCCATTCTCATAACAAGTATGCTTTTAGCTCTTGCCATTACATCAGTGCTATCGCTTTTTTTCTCTTACTCGTTTACTAAGCCATTAAACAAAATGAAAGAAGTGGCATTGCAATTATCCGCCGGCGACTATGCCGCAAAGTGTAATATAAATCAAAATGATGAGATAGGGGAACTGGCTAATACCATAGACTCGTTGGCGGTTCGTTTAGATGAAGCAAGCAAAGAAAGCAGCAAGCTTGAAAAATTGCGCCGTGAATTTGTGGCAAACATTTCTCATGAGCTCAGAACTCCGATAACTGTTATTCGAGGTTCGCTGGAGGCTTTACATGATAAAGTGGTCACAGATCCGGATAAAGTTGAAGAATATCAGATTCAAATGATTAACGAAGCAAAATTTCTGGAGCGTCTTGTAAGCGACTTGCTTGATTTATCTAAGCTGCAAAATGCTGAATTTGCAATAGATAAGAGCACTATTAGTATTAACGATGTGATATCAGACGTAACAAGAAGCGCTACTCAGCTTGCAAATAAGAAAAACATAGAAATAAAAACAAAATTTGAAGATGATACGATTAATATTCAAGGAGATTACGGCAGACTCAGACAAATGTTCCTGATTCTTATAGATAATGCCATAAAGTTTTCGCCTAATAATAGCACGATTGAAATTTTAGCTACGAAAAACGAGGTCTCGATTCGAGATAATGGGCCCGGTATAGATGATGCCGATCTTCCGTATATCTTCGACCGCTTTTTTAAGACCCATGGACAAGAAAATAAATCCGGCACAGGCCTTGGACTTGCTATTGCAAAACAGATTGCAGAACGACACAATATAATGCTTACAGCTGAAAACAATCCGGATGGTGGAGCAAAGTTTATATGCAAATTACCAAGGGATTAGAAATGCTTGTAATGACACAACTATGAGCTTTAAATGCCCCTAAAATATTTAAAAAATGACATTGTTTTGCCATATATATCTTATATATTTAAATCACAGTAGAAGACATTCTACAAATAAAAAAATTGGGGGTAATGAAATGAAAAGCTTAAGAAAAATATTTATAGTGGGAGCAGTAGTTTTGTTAGTAGGAGCAACATCTTTGACCGCATTTGCAGCATCGAATTATGATACACCTGCGCAAGCAGTTGCAGGCATAACCGGACGCACGGTTGAGAGTGTTGTGGAAGAAAGAATTAATTCAAACAAAGCATACGGCGCAATAGCATCAGAGGCAGGTAAGCTGGATGAATTTAAATCAGAAATGCTAGAAATGAAGAAAGAAATATTAGCAGAACAAGTAGCGGAGGGAAAAATTTCCCAAGAAGAGGCAGACGAAATAATTGCAAGGATTGAAGAAAATCAAAAGAATTGCGATGGCACAGGCGGCGCGCGACTTGGACGCAATTTTGGCGCAAGCTTCGGATTTAAAGGACAGGGTCTCGGCAGTGGCGGAACAAATGGCGGAAACGCCACAGGCAGAAATCAAAATGGCGCAGGCGGCATGGGAAACGGTGGAGCAAGACTGCGGGACGGCTCATGCAATATTGATAAGTAACTATATAAAAATACCTCTGGAATGTTCCAGAGGTATTTTTTTTGCACGTCCGGCAAGCCCAATATTAACCAAAATGTGTATAAACCAGCAGAAGCAATATGAATTTTATTTATCAAAAAGTTAAGAAAAACAACAGAGCAGTTGGATAGTTTATGCTTATAGTCTAAATAAGTTAGAATTTTTGTGGGACCAGAAGGAATTATTTAAGTGAATATAGAACTCTATAAGGGGAGTCCTAATTGCTGTAGCTGTAAGACTGATCATAGGTACTGAACCTATGGAAATCAGAGAAGCAGGATTAATTGCAGGCGATGGTCTGTATGGTTTCTTCTCGGCATTAGCGAAAACGTTTTTTTAGAATTGAAGTTATTCACTAAAAAAGAGTTTAATGTTGGAGGTTTTTATTATGTCAAGGCTAAAACTTACCAAAGACTTGGTAGACGCTGCTGTCTTAGGCGGATGTGTCCTGGGAGGCGGCGGTGGTGGCTCGATGGAAGAAGGCAGGCAAATTGCAAATATCGCATTGAGTTTATCTTCGGTAGAGCTTGTAGACATAGAAGATATGAACGATGATAATATCTTAATAAACGTATCTGCGGTAGGCGCACCTTCTGCTAAAGATGCTTATGCAGAACCGATTCATTATTTGCAAGCCGTAGAACTTATGAAAAAAGTAAGCGGTATAGAACCGGACGGAGTTATTACTAATGAAATGGGCGGTCTTGCAACGGTAAATGGGTGGCTTCAAGCTGCAATGCTGCAAGTGCCAATTGTCGATGCACCGTGTAATGGAAGGGCGCATCCCACGGGAGTCATGGGAGCTATGGGGTTGCATAAGGATCCGAACTATAAGTCTTATCAAGTAGCAGTTGGAGGAAGAAAAGAAAAATCTTCCTATATAGAAGTAATTGCAATGGGAACGGTGCAAAAAGCCTCAGCTTTAATAAGACAGGCAGCGGTGCAGGCAGGAGGTCTTGTTACCGTGGTCAGAAATCCTGTAACTTGCAAATACGCAAAAGAGAATGCGGCATTAGGCGCAGTAAAACAAGCTATAGAGCTTGGAAACAGAATGCTCGAAGGCAAAAAAAGCGGTCCTTCAAAAGTGATCGAGAATATTTGCGACTTTCTCAAAGCAGATGTAGTGTCAGTCGGTGCTATAAAAAGCATTGAATTAAGCATGGAAGGCGGTTTTGACGTAGGAAAATTTGAAATGGACGAAAATATAGAAGTAACTTTTTGGAATGAGTATATGACATTAGAAAAAGGTAAAGAGCGTATAGCAACTTTTCCGGACTTAATTATGACAATCGATGCAGAGACCGGAATGCCTTTAACATCAGCTGAAATCAGAGAAGATAAAAAAGTAGCTCTCATTAAAACAGATAGAAAAAATCTAAAACTTGGCGCAGGAATGAAAGATCCGAAGCTTTTAGCTGATTGCGGCAAGATTGTGGGTAAGATAATCTGTTAAATAGGCAGGTGAATAAATTGAATCTTAAAGTAGGGTTAATAAGGGTTCTCACAACCGAAGATAGAGATTTTTTAAACAAGCACGGCAAGATATTGCAAGGACTTTTTCCAAATTTAGAAATCGAATCAAGATGTATTCCGGATCAACCGGAAGGAATACACGATGATGAAACTGAAAAACTCGCACTGCCTAAAATACTAAGCCTTGCTAAAGAATTTGAAGAAAAGGGTAAGGATGCAGTATTCATAAGCTGTGCAGCAGATCCCGGCGTTATAGAAGCAAGAAAAATCTTGAGGATACCGGTAATTGGAGCAGGTTCTTCTTGCGCATCAGTAGCTTTAAGCTTGGGCAATAAGATAGGTGTATTGGGAATTACTGAAACAGCACCTGCGGCAATGGTAGAAATTTTAGGCAAAAGGCTTGTTAAATCAGTGAAACCCAAAGAAGTGGACACAACATTAGATTTGAATACAGCTCAAGGAAAAAAGAATGCATTAATTGCTGCAAAAGACTTAAAAGATTCCGGTTGCGATGTTATTGCATTAGGATGCACAGGAATGACGACTATAGATATTAGAAAAGACATAGAGGAACAAGTTGGTATAAAAGTGGTTGATGCTGTAAAAGCTGCAGGCTTAATATTAGAATATCTGACTTTATAAAATAAAATTATTGAGGTGATAAGCAATGTTAAAACAAGTAATAGAAATGATAGAACTCTTGGATGATTCCGCAGTAAATGGAGAAAAAGTAAAGGACTTTCTCACAAAAAGAGGATTGGAAGATATTTCAATTAAAGAAATAAAAGGAAAAACCGGAAAAACAGATTTTATAAAAATCGTAATCCCGGGTAAAAATGGAAAAATAAAAGGAGGGGATTGCCCCACCCTTGGCATTATAGGCAGATTAGGCGGAATTGGAGCAAGACCCGAAAGAATCGGCTATGTATCTGATGGTGACGGAGCATGCGCAGCTCTTTCCTGTGCATTAAAGCTTGGCGATATGAAGCAAAAAGGCGATATACTTGATGGCGATGTTATAATTTCAACACATATTTGTCCAAATGCCCCTACGGAACCTCATGACCCTGTTCCTTTTATGGGTTCTCCGGTAGATATGCAGACAATGAATAAAATGGAAGTTGATCCTTCAATGGATGCAATCCTGACAATAGATACTACAAAAGGAAATAGAGTTTTCAATCACAGAGGCTTTGCCATAACGCCTACTGTAAAGGACGGTTATATACTAAGAATAAGCGACGATTTAGTAAGCATAATGGAGATTGCTACAGGAAAGCCTGCACAAGTTCTTGCAATAACTACGCAAGATATAACGCCATATGGAAATGACTTATATCATATAAACAGCTTAATGCAGCCTTGTACTGCCACTTCAAGTCCTGTAGTTGGTGTTGCCATTACAACAGAAACAGCAGTGCCGGGTTGTGCTACGGGAGCATCCCATGAAATAGATATAGAGGTTACCTCAAGATTTGCTTTAGAAGTTGCCAAAAGCTTTGGAAGAAATCAGTGTAAATTTTATAATGAACAGGAATGGGAACGCATAATCAAATTATATGGTTCAATGGAGCACCTCAAGACATTAGGAAGAGGGAATTGAGATGGCTGATCTTGTAGAAATATCAAAAAACCTGCTAAGGGATTGTCTTGCATTAAAGCCAGGCGAACAACTTTTAGTGCTTACGGATGATATAAAAGAAGAATTAGCGCAAAATATGTACAAAGCAGGAAAAGTTCTGGGAGCAACTCCGATACTTGTAAAAATACCTACAATGGAAAAATCCGGACAAGAACCCCCAAAAGCTGCGGCAGAAGCCATGAAAAACGCAGATGTGGTTGTGTGTATAACAGAGCATTCAGTGACACACACAAATGCTAAAAAAGCTGCGGCAGAAAGTGGCGCAAGAATTGCAACCATGCCGGGAATAACAGAAGAAATGTTCAGAGAAGGCGCTATAACCGCGGATTATGTAGAAGTGGAGAAACTTACTAAAAAAGTTGCAGATATTCTAACCCGGGGCAGTAGTGCGATAGTAGAAAAACAAGGCTATAAGCTAGAAATCGATATAACAGGGAGAAAAGGTATAGAAAGTCCGGGAAGATATACTAAAAAAGGTGAATCAGGCAATCTTCCGTCCGGCGAAGCCTATATTGCTCCTGTTGAAGGCAAGTCTTCCGGTCAAATTTTAGTAGATGGCAGCATAGTCGGAATAGGAAAATTGGATGAACCGATCCTGCTTACCATAAAAGATGGGCTTTTAATAAGCGCTGAGGGAAAAGAGGCCGAAAAATGGCTTAAGATTTTAGGAGACTCTAAAGAAGCAAGAAATCTTGCTGAATTTGGCATAGGTACAAATCCTAATGCGCGTCTTACCGGAAATATTTTAGAAGATGAAAAAATACTGGGAACTATTCATGTGGCCTTTGGCAGTAATAATACATTCGGCGGCACAGTAAGCGCAGGAGTTCACTTGGATGCGGTTGTCTTAAATCCTACCGTGCATGTAGACGGAAAATTAATTATGGATAATGGCAAACTGATATTAGAATAAAAGGCGGGATGATAGCGTGAAAAAAATAGGTCTTGTGACAATAGGGCAAGCGCCGAGAACCGATCTTACCCCTGAGCTTAAAATGATTTTAGGAGAAGATGTGCACATAGAAGAAAAAGGCGCCCTGGATGGCTTGTCGAGGGAAGAAGTTAAAGAACTATATCCGAAGCAGACAGAGGAAGTTTTAGTAACTCGAATGGCGGATGGCACCGAGGTAAAAATTGCAGGAGAAAAAGTATTTCCACTGCTAAAAGAACGAATAAAAGAGTTGGAAAAAAGCAATATCAATGTAATATTTTTAGCATGCACCGGTGAATTTCCCGATTTGGACACAGAAGCGTTATTAATTAGACCACAAAAACTGTTGTATTATACTATAAAAGCTATAGCGCAAGATAGGACATTGGGAGTTGCCATACCAAGCCAAGATCAGGTGCCGTCAGCTTACGAGAGGTGGCAAAAAGCGGCAGAAAAAGTAGTGGTAGAAGCCTGTTCTCCATATGGTGATATTGATGAAATTAAAGTGGCGGCAGACAAGTTTGCCCGATCAAAAGTTGATATAATAGTAATGGATTGTATTGGTTATACAATGAAGATGAAAGAGATGGTACATGACAAAACAAAAATACCGGTAGTCTTGGCGCGCTCGATATCGGCAAAAATAATAAGCGAACTTGTATAAAATATCCTTAATTGAACTTATGGACATCCAAGATCTGAACTTGCAATAGATCTTGGATTTTTTTAAAGTAGATTAAGACTAATCTCTTTAAGATGGAGGCGATAGCATGTTTAAAGATCGCACCGATGCAGGAAGGCAGTTGGCGGAAAAACTAAAAGCATATAAGAATGACCCTGATGTGATTGTGTTTGCAATTCCTAGAGGCGGCGTTGTAGTGGCTGATGAAATATGCAGCAAATTGAATCTTCCCATGGATGTAGTAGTTACAAGAAAATTGGGTGCTCCATTTAATGAGGAACTAGCTATTGGGGCGGTAGACCCTTTAGGTGAAGTGGCTCTAAACCAATATGCAATAAATATGCTGCGCGTGGGTAAAGATTATATAGAGCAGGAATCACGTATCAAGCTTCAAGAGGTAAAGGAAAGGTTAAAAAAGTACAGAGGCAAAGACACATATGATGATTTAACAGACAAAAAGGTCTTGCTGGTAGATGATGGTATAGCCACAGGCTATACGGTAATTGCAGCTATAAATTTTCTTAAAGGATTAAACCCCAAAAAGATAGTGCTAGCCGTTCCTGTCATAGCCCCCGACACTCTTTTACAGCTCAAAAAGCTTGCAGATGAAGTTGTATGTATCATATCAGAAGAACCTTTTTATGCAGTAGGCCAATTTTACGAAAACTTTGCTCAGGTATCAGACGAAGAAGTCATGGAAATTCTAAGTAAGTATATATCGCCATCTCCTCAAGACACTTAACTTCGCCAAAATTATAGGCGGGTTGGAAGATGCCGCCCTATTTTTGTATATACATCTTTGAAATCTTTTGATACAATTATTGATAATAAATTCTGAGTATAATCAAAAGTTAAGATTTAGGGAGGGCTGCATCGGAACATGAAAAGGTTTTTAGTTATTTTTGTTTGTTTTTCATTATCAATTTTTTTATTGGGATGTTCTCCGGATAAAAATAGCAGGACAAGCCCTGGCCGTCCTGTGCTGCTTACTGTATGGCACTATTACAACGGAGTTCAAAAATTAGCATTTGATGAGCTGGTAACTGAATTTAATGAAACTGAAGGACTTAAAAAGGGAATAGCCGTAGAAGCATTTAGCCAAGGCAATATTGATGATTTGGAAAGAAAGGTAATTGAATCCATCAACGGAAAAATCGGAGCAGAACCTATGCCGGATATGTTTACAGCGTATGCAGACAATGCCTATCAAATTGATAAGCTAGGTTTCGCAACTGATATAGGAGATTATTTAACAGAGCAAGAAATAAAAGAGTATATAGATTCTTTTATTTCTGAAGGAAATTTTAACGGCAAAAATGAAATTAAAATTTTTCCTACTGCAAAGGCTACTGAAATTATGATGCTAAATAAAACTGATTGGGATAAATTTGCCTTGGGCACTGGTGCAAGTTTAGATAACCTTAAAACTTGGGAAGGAGTGGCAGAAACAGCAAAAAGATACTATGAGTGGACTGATTCATTAACCTTAACTCCTAATGATGGTAAAGCGTTTTTTGGTCGAGATGCAATGGCAAATTATATGCTTGTGGGTTCCAAACAATTAGGGAGCGAGATATTTAATGTAAAAAATGGCCAGGCCTATTTGACCATTAATGATGCAGTTATGAGAAAATTGTGGGATAATTTTTATATTCCTTACATCAACGGATATTATAAGGCCGTAGGCAAGTTTCGATCCGATGATGCTAAAACCGGAGAAATAATTGCACTTGTATGCTCTACTTCGGGAATAACATATTTTCCTGATACAGTGGTTATCAATGACAGTACCGAATACCCTATCGAATCTTTGACTCTACCACTCCCTAATTTTAAGGATACATATCCTTGTGCAGTTCAGCAAGGAGCAGGAATAGTTGTTACAAAATCAAATGAGATTAAAGAATCTGCTTCGGTGGAGTTTTTAAAATGGTTTACAAAAAAAGATAATAATATCAGATTTAGCATACAATCCGGCTATATACCTGTAAAAAAGGAATCTATTGAAAGAAAAACAATGGAAGAATTTTTAAGTGCTGACAAAGACAATAAGGCTTCGAATAAGTTAAAAGCAGCTCTTCCTACAATAATTAGTCAAATACAGACCTATGAACTATATACTACTAAACCTTTTGAGAACGGAACAGACGCAAGGAAGGTGCTAGAAAAATCTTTGCTGGACAAGTCGAAAATAGATAGAGAAAAAGTTGTTCAGCTAATAGAGGAGGGTAGAAGTAGAGAAGCAGCAGTAAAGCAATTTGCAACAGATAAAAACTTTAATGAGTGGCTAAGGGGCTTAAAAATAGAATTAGAAGATGCGATAAAAAAGTAAGGGTGATCTTCGCATATGAGAAAAATGGGGCTTAAACGCAATTCCATAATAGTGAGATTACTTTTGTCCATGCTCGTGGTTTTATTGATACATACCTTGATACTTTCTGCAAATATACGGTATGGTGGCACAATTGACGAACTTAATAGGAATTCTATTAACCTGCTTGATGAAAAAGTTTTAAACAGAAAAAATCATGTTCAAAACGAAATGATTCAAAGGCGTTCAAACATTGCAAAATTCGAACAAGACATTCAAGATGAAATAAATTCATTTCTAAAAGAAAAAGGCACAGATTATGCGGCTTTTAAACAAGATTCAGTACTTATGTCCGAATTCTTGGAAAGAGTTGTAGATGAAATCGTCTTTACGGTTAGACAAAGTGCGGTAACCGGTGCTTTCATAGTGCTCGATGGTGAAAACAAAGAAAATTATCCGGGGATTTATATAAGAGACTCAGACCCCTTATTTAATCCCAGCGATAACTCAGACTTGAGTATGGAAATAGGACCGTCGGCAGCAGCTAGAAAATCAAAGATTGCCTTAGGAATGGGATGGAAGCCGCAGTTTATCTTCGATAAAAAAGATGAAAGCTCATTCTTTTACTACAAGCCTTTTGAGACTGCTCTAATGTATCCTTATGCGGACTTTTCAGAACTGGGATATTGGACACATTTTACGCTCAATAATTATGGGACGAAAGTAATTTCTTATTCAATCCCGCTTATCAATAAAAACGGAAGCGTATATGGAGTAATCGGCATCGAACTTGACTCTGACTATATTCGAAAAATGCTTTACTATGATGAAATGGCGGCAAATAAACAAGGGGCATATCTTTTGGCCATTACTCGAGATAATGGTAAGACGTTTGAAAATGTAACCTTTAGCGGATCGTCTTTTAATAAGATTTTCAAAAGCGGGACCGATATAAGCTTAACAAGAAAAGAAGAATATAAAAACATAGCTACCATAAATACGGGCATTAGTAATAAAGACACAATTTATGGATGTATACATTATTTAGATTTATATGACAACAATACACCATTTAAAGAGGACAAATGGGCGCTGCTGGGAATAGTTGAAGAAAAAAATCTTTTTCAACCCGCAGAACGAATAAGGTTTTATGTAGCAATATCCCTTATTTTTTCCCTTGTTTTAGGATTCATCGTCTCTATTTTAATAGGTATATGGTTCATAAAGCCTATAACAGATTTAGTAAAAGAAGTTAAGAGCAGTGATCCCGAAATGCCTATAACTTTAACAAAAACAAATATAGCCGAAATAGACGAGTTGGCACGGTCAGTAGAGTTGCTTAGCACAAAGGTTGCTGAATCGGCGGCCGAGCTTTCAAAGATCGTCGGCATGATGGAAGTGCCTATATGCGCATTTGAGCATGATCTAAAAAATGATAAGGTATTATGTACGGATGCTTTTTTTGAGCTTACAGGGGCAAAAAGAGAAAAAAACGAAAGCGGATATATAAGCGCCGAATATTTCTATAAACTACTCGATGAAATAAGAAGATGTCCGGAACCGGATTCAGAGGATGTATATTGCTGCGAAAATGGCAGCTGTGGTAATAGATGGCTTCGCATAAAGGTTCAAAAAAGCGATGGCAAGATACTTGGAATTATAGAAGATGCGACGCGGGAAATAATGGAAAAAAAGAAGATAGAATATGAACGAGATCGAGATTTACTCACACATCTTCTTAATCGCCGTGCATTTCAGGCAAAGGTAATAAAACTTCTTAAAGAAAAAGATGTTAAGACAGCCGCTCTTGTTATGTGGGATTTAGACAACTTGAAATTCGTAAATGATACTTATGGCCATGATTTTGGAGATCAGTATATCAAAACAGCCGCTTCGGTTCTAAATGAACTGTCTATTTATAACGGAATTGTTGGTAGAATGTCGGGCGATGAATTTTATGCCTTTATTTATGGATATGAAGATAAGCAACAAATAAAAGAAATAATCAAGAGGGTGCAGAACAAACTCTGTAATACTATCTTAAAACTTCCAGACGGAAAAGACCTGAATATTACTGCTTCTGCGGGAATTGCATGGTACCCGGATGATTCAACGAGTTATTATGAATTACTGAAATATGCAGATTTTGCCATGTATGAATCAAAAAACGGAGAAAAAGGAAGCATTGGTGAGTTTGAGAAACCTGTTTACAATAAAAAGATACTATTTTTCAATGGCAAAAAGGAGATAAACAACCTTATTGAAGAAAAACTTTTTGACTTTGCATTTCAACCGATTGTAATTGCCAAAACAGGAGAAACATTTGCATATGAATCACTAATACGTTCCAAATCTGCAGTATTAATATCCTCTCGAGCCATTGTAACACTTGCCGGCTCACAATCAAGGCTTTATGATATGGAGCGCATCACTTGGTTTAAGACTTTAGAGACATTTAAAAAATATGAAAAAGATTTTGAAAATGCAAAGATATTTATTAACTCAATTCCAAACTATATTTTATCGGATAAAGATTTAGCAGAACTGGAAAATAAGTTTAAGACGGATTTGTCCCGCATCGTAATTGAGATAACTGAAAATGAACTGACTGATGAAAGAGTATTTATAAAGAAGCAAAGTCTTGCAAAAAGATGGGGATGCTCCTTGGCTTTAGACGATTTCGGCTCAGGATACAACATTGGCATTGCTTTTTTGACGTTCTACCCCGACTTTGTAAAACTGAACATGGCGGTAACTAGAGGTATTGACAAAGATATAAATCGACAGAACTTTGTAAGGGCTATTTTGCAGTATACTAAAAGCCGGAAGGTTAAATTAATTGCCGAAGGCATAGAGACAAAAGAGGAAATGGACACACTAATCCAACTTGGAGCAGATTATCTGCAAGGATACTACCTGGGAAGACCTAGTCTGCAACCTAAAAAAATCTCGCCAAAAATTGTACAGGAAATACTAGAGCAGTCAAATGAACATTTAGCTGAACCCTAAAATATTATGTATAATCTTATACAAAGAATAAAGCATGGTTGAAATTTTAGATGGATAGGAGTCTGCTGCAATGAGACTAAAAGGGGCACTATGCACAATTTTATCTGCATTTTTATATGGGTTTACGCCAATACTGGCAAGCCTTACTTATGAAATGGGGAATAATTCGCTTTCTATGACATTTTACAGGAACCTTTTCGCTATTCCCTTTTTGTATGTACTTTTAAAATACAATAAGCTTGACCTTAAAATTGAAAAACAAGATTTAAAATACATAATAATGGTTTCTGTATTTGGAATTACTGCCACGACGGCGCTGCTTTACAGTTCATATCCATATATAGGGGTAGGTGCTGCAACAACCCTTCATTTTATGTATCCGGTTTTTGTTGCAGTGCTGTGCAGATATGCTTTTGGTGAAAATCTGAGCAAGCAGAAGATTATAGCACTCTGCCTTGCGTGCGTTGGCGTTTTTTGTTTCATGGATTTTCAACATATTGAAAATATTTTAGGTGTTGTTATGGCAGTAACTTCCGCTTTAACTTACGCTTTTTATATGACAATGGTTGAAAAAAGCGGACTGGTTAAAATATCACCTTACAAGCTCTCGTTTTACATCGCTATTTTTGCCGCCCTTACCATGCTTATCGGAAATATTTTTATCGGATATATTGTAGTTAATTTGCCACTTAAGGCCTTTGTTTTTATGATTATAGTTGCATTTTTTACATCTTTTTTGGCGATGATACTTATGCAGGTGGGCATACGAGAAATAGGCTCAACATCAGCTGCGATTTTTTCGCTGTTTGAGCCTATTACCAGTGTAATTACAGGAGTTTTAATATTAAACGAAGCTGTAAGCATAACCAAACTTATCGGCTGTATAGTCATATTCTTTTCGATTTCATACTTGGCAGTAAGCGGAAAAGAATGAATTTATTCAGCAGGCTTATTTCTTCTCATGTATCTTTCCAGCGCCTCGGCATCTTTAATCTCAAGACCCTTTTCCCCTGCCATGGACTCTAGGTGGTGAGTAAATTCGTGCAAAAGCACATCCTTTAATCTTTGCCTTAAAATGGGGCGGGGGAGGCCTTGACATATCTTTTTAAATGAGCCATAGTAAATTCTTATCTGCCTGCCGGTAACATCAACGCTGTATTCTCCCATAATATAAAGTCTGTTAGGGTCGCAACTGCTTTTGTGGAGCTTATATTCAGGCAGCAATATAATTCCCTTATTTAATTTACGAAAAAATTCTTTAGGAATTTCATCTGCAATATCATCTAACATTTCTAAAGTTTCATCAATAGATGGAAATTCATCTTTTTTGTAATCCATTATAAAAGTTCCTTTCAATTAGGCAACCTGTCAGATTTTTTTATCAGCAGGAAAGATAACTCCAATCTGCTTCCTTGCCTTATCCAACACTTCCATGACTGAAAGAGAAAGCTTGTGGGAATTAATATCTGATTCAATTTTTCCAGCTTTTATTAAATTTATAAATTCAGCTGCTTCATAATACATATCATCTTCTATTTGGGGGCGGGAGATGTCTTGAATGTTTCCGCCGCGATAATATATTGTGATATTCCTGGGAACGGATATTTTATTAATAACCATATTCCCGGCCTCGCCCTGAATTTCACTGGAAACCACTGAATCAGTTATCTTAGAATGTATAACTACGCCTTCCATACCATCATATTGTAGGCAGAGGGTACCCTGTCCGTCCACGCCGGTGCCAAGAATTTCGCCTGTAGCAACCACATCTTTCGGCACTCCGAATAAGCTCATTATAAAATATGTACAGTAAATGCCAATATCCATCAGCGAACCCCCGGAAAAAGCAGGATCAAAAACATTGCAATGCCTACCTTCTTTAAAACTATCATATCTGGAAGAATACTGGCAGAAATTTGCTACTATCCTTCGAATTTCTCCTAATTTATCCAGATTTTCTTTTACTGCCTTAAAATTAGGAAGAAAGCCGGTTTTTAACGCCTCCATTAGCGCAACATTATTCTCTCTGGAGGCTTTTATCATATTCTTTACTTCATTGCTATTGGAAGCTAGAGGTTTTTCGCATAAAACATGTTTTTTGTGGTTCATAAAAAGCATAGACTGTTCGGCATGAAGCGAGTTTGGGCTTGCTATGTAAACTGCATCAATCAAGTTGCTTTTTGCCATTTCTTCCAAATCCGTAAATATATTTTCAACAGAGTATTTTTTAGCAAACTCTTTTGCTTTTTCCGCGCTTCTTGAATAAACAGCACAAAGCTTAAAGTCCTTATCTAAGCTAGCACCTTTTATAAAAGCATCAGTAATCCATCCAGTGCCGACAACTCCAAATCTAATCATAAGCATAAGTCTCCTTATCAAATTAATTTGTCTTAGCCTTACCATGATAATATAGCAAATGCAAGCCTTTTTCAATATAGCAAAATATTCTTTGCTGTTTGCCGTAAATCATATTGACAAACATTTATCAATAATGTATTATGAACTCAGTAATTGTGAAAATAATAACAAATATAAAATATAAAAAGAAGAGGGGTATAAATTATGGTAAAGATTCTTTTTGAAAAAGACCTTTGCCTTGGATGCAAGACCTGTGAACTTGCCTGCGCAGCGGCTCATTCTAACTCTAGAAGCTTATCTGGTGCGATAAAGGAAAATAAAATTTCCCGGCTTAGAATAAAAACAAAGGGAGGAAAGCTAAAACTCGAACAGTGTATGCTTTGCGCAAATCCTCGGTGCATTGCCGTATGTCCGACCGGAGCGCTTTCTAAAGATGAGGAACTTGGAATCATAAAGGTTGACAAGATGCTATGCACAGGCTGCGGTCTTTGCGAGGAGGCCTGTCCTTTCGGCGCTATTGAACTTCATACATTCCCAACTATGTGCGACAGATGCGCACATTCCGACAAGCCTTTCTGCGCTATGTCATGTCCTACAAGGGCTTTAAAAATAAAGATAGTATAAAACAACATGAGGTGAGATTATGTCATGCGATTTTGAGTGTTTAAGCTGTGATGCAGCAAATTATAAACTAATGGAAAAAGCAAGGAACGAAAAGATAGAAACAGTATGGGACAGGGCAGAAGCTATGCAGCCTCAATGTGGCTTCGGCGAAATGGGTCTTTGCTGCACTAATTGTGCAATGGGACCTTGCAGAATAGTAAAAGTAAGTGAAGATGGACCTAAAAAAGGAATATGCGGAGCAGACGAGGATACCATTGCATCGAGAAACCTTGCCCGTTCCATCGCCGCAGGTTCTTCGGCCCATTCCGACCACGGCCGCGATATTGCCCACGCTCTCTACCATGCGGCAAAAAATCCTGAATCAGGCTATAAAGTAAAAAACCATAAAAAACTTATCTCCCTTGCAAAAGAATGGGGAATCGATACAGAAAATCAGGATATAAAGGATATAGCTGCCAATGTTGCTAAAACAGCCCTTGAAGAATTCGGTAAGCCTTTTGGCAACTTAAGATTTATCCAGAGAGCCCCAGAGGATAGAAAAAAAATCTGGAATAAAATGAACGTAACGCCCAGGGCTATAGACAGAGACATTGTGGAAGTTTTACATTCTACACATATAGGCTGTGATGCGGATTACAGAAATATCATGACAACTGCTATAAGGGCGGCGCTTAGCGATGGATGGGGCGGCTCCATGATAGGAACAGAGCTTTCAGATATATTGTTCGGAGTTCCCGAGCCTCATGAAATTGAAGCAAATCTTGGTGTTCTTAAAGAGGACGAAGTAAATTTGGTAATCCACGGCCACGAACCTACGCTTTCGGAGGCAATACTTATTGCGGTAAACGATCCGGAGTTAATTGAGCTTGCTAAAAAGCAGGGGGCTGAAGGAATAAACCTTGTAGGCATGTGCTGCACCGGAAATGAAATTGCAATGCGCCACGGAATACCGATGGCAGGCAACTTTTTCCAACAAGAACTGGCAATAGTTACAGGGGCAGTGGATGCTATGGTGGTTGATGTTCAGTGCATAATGCCTGCACTGTCTCAAGTTGCAAAATGTTATCATACAAAACTTATAACCACATCCCCTAAAGCCAAAATTCCCGGCGCAATTCATATGCAGTTTAATGAAGAAGAGGCTATAGAATCTGCAAAAAGAATTGTTAAGGAAGCTGTAATGAACTTTAAAAACAGACAGGGAAATATTTTTATACCCCAAGAAAAGTCAAAAGGATTTGTAGGTTACAGCAATGAGGCAATTATAAATGCCTTAGATAAAGTTACAAACAGCGCTGCCCATCCCTCCGGAACAGTAAAGCCCTTGGCAGATGCCATAAAGTCAGGAGTGCTCAGGGGAGCAGTAGCTATCGTCGGATGCAACAATCATAAGGTTTTACATGATAAAGGTCATGTAGAGCTGGCAAAAGAATTAATTAAAAATGATGTGCTTGTGGTGACAACCGGATGCGGTGCTTATGCTTGTATAAAAGCAGGCCTTATGTCAAAAGAAGCTCGTGGCCTTTGCGGCAAAGGACTTGCTACTGTTTGCGAATTAGTGAATATCCCGCCGGTGCTGCATATGGGTTCATGTGTAGATATAAGTAGGATACTACTGTTGTTATCAGAGCTTGCTAAGTTCATGAATGTAGATATAAAAGATCTACCGGTGGCAGGGGCGGCTCCTGAGTGGATGTCAGAAAAGGCGCTTTCCATAGGAACCTATGTTGTTGCCTCCGGGGTATATACTATGTTAGGTGTTGCGCCTCAAGTAACAGGCTCCGATAATTTAACAAGGTTTCTCACAAATGATGTTAAAGACATATATGGCGGCTATTTTGATATAGAATCAGATCCTAAGGAAGCGGCAAAGAAAATCATCAGCTGCATTGAAGAAAAACGGAAAATACTTAGTATATAAAGCTTATCGAGAAAGTAAAGGATGTGCTGGCGGTGAAGATAGCAATTACAGGTAAAGGCGGCGTAGGTAAAACCACGTTTGCAGGAGTTCTTGCAAAAGTAATGGCAGAAGAAGGATGCAAAGTCCTAGCTGTTGATGCAGACCCTGATGCAAATCTTGCAATGGCTTTAGGATTTCCGGAAGAAAAAATTATAAACATAACGCCCCTTTCTGAAATAAAAGATTTAATAGCTCAGCGGACCCAAGCTGTGCCGGGCAGGATAGGGCAGATGTTCAAACTTAATCCCAAAGTGGACGATATACCTGAAAAATATTGTGTTGAGCATGAAGGTATAAAGCTTCTGGTTATGGGTACTGTAAAAGCCGGCGGTTCAGGGTGCATATGCCCGGAGCATGCTTTTTTAAGGGCTTTAATGCAGCATCTTCTTATAGCCCCTCAAGATGTGCTAATAATGGATATGGAAGCCGGCATAGAACATCTTGGAAGAGCTACCGCAGATTGCGTAGATGCCTTTATCGTTGTGACCGAGCCGGGCAAGAGAAGTATTCAAACATTGTCTACCATCAAAAAGCTGGCAGGAGATATAGGGGTAAAGAATGTATTCGTTGTAGGCAATAAAATTAGTAGCGATGAGGAAAAAGAATTTATTAAAAAAGCCTGCGAAGATACTCAGGTTTTAGGATTTTTACCTTACGATGATGAGCTTATAAAAGCTGATAGGTTGGGACAAGCGCCTTTTAAGTCTTGCATAAACTATACAAATGAAGTCAGGTTAATTAAAGATAATATCTTAACACTTATAAAAAACTCAAATCCAAGGGAGGAAGTAAAGTGAGCTATAAAAGCGATATTGAAATTGCCCAGGAAGCTAAACTTGAACATATTAAGGATATTGCGGCGAAAGTCGGCCTTTCTGAGGATGAGATAGAATACTATGGTAAGTATAAAGCTAAAATCAACTACAACTTGTTAAAAGGCCTTGAAAACAAGAAAGACGGCAAGCTGATACTTACCACTGCAATAAACCCAACGCCTGCGGGAGAAGGCAAGACCACAACGACAGTAGGATTGGGCGATGCCTTAAGAAGACTCGGCAAAAATGCCATGATAGCCCTTAGGGAACCTTCCCTAGGACCGGTGTTTGGAATAAAGGGAGGTGCTGCAGGCGGAGGATATGCCCAGGTAGTGCCTATGGAAGACATAAACCTTCATTTTACCGGAGATTTTCATGCTATCGGCGCAGCTAATAACCTTTTAGCCGCCATGATAGACAATCACATTTATCAAGGAAACGAGCTCAATATCGATCCTCGCCGTATAACTTGGAAGAGATGTGTAGACATGAACGACCGGCAGCTCAGATTTGTAGTTGACGGTCTTGGCGGAAAAACAAATGGCATGCCTAGGGAAGACGGATACGACATTACGGTTGCATCTGAGATTATGGCAGTATTTTGCCTCGCAACTGACATGGAAGATTTAAAAAATCGTCTTGGGCGAATAATAATTGGCTATACCTATGATGGAAAACCGGTTACGGCTAAGGATTTAAAGGCACATGGAGCGATGACCGCACTTTTAAAAGACGCTTTTAAACCGAACTTGGTTCAAACCCTTGAAGGAACACCTGCATTTGTACACGGAGGACCCTTTGCAAACATTGCCCATGGCTGCAACAGCATTATTGCAACAAAAATGGCATTAAAACTTGCAGATTATGTAGTAACAGAGGCAGGTTTTGGCGCAGATCTTGGAGCGGAAAAGTTCTTAGATATAAAATGCCGCACGGCAGGCATAAAGCCGGATGCTGTAGTAATTGTTGCAACTGTCCGTGCTTTAAAATATAATGGTGGAGTAAGTAAAGAAGATCTTAGCAAGGAAAACTTGGATGCATTGAAAAAGGGATTGCCAAACCTATTAAAACATGTAGAAAATATCACTAAAAAGTATAAAATTCCTGCAGTCGTAGCTATTAATAAATTCCCTACAGATACTGAAAATGAACTCAAATTAGTTCAAGAAGAGTGTAATAATCTTGGTGTAAATGCGGTGCTTTCAGAAGTCTGGGCAAAAGGTGGAGAAGGCGGCATAGAGCTTGCAAAAGAAGTCGTAAGGATTATAGATGAGGGCAAAAACGAATTTAAACCAATCTATGATTTAGATATAGGCATTGCAGATAAAATAACTACCATAGCCAAAGAGATATACGGCGCAGATGGTGTGGAATTTGCCCCGGCCGCATTAAAAGAAATCGATAATTTAGAGAAACTCGGATTTAGAAATGTTCCGGTTTGTATTGCTAAGACTCAGTATTCTCTTACCGATAATCCTAAAATACTTGGCCGTCCAACCGGTTTTAAGATAAATGTAAGAAATGTAAAAATTTCAGCAGGGGCAGGATTTGTTGTAGCGCTTACCGGTGACATAATGACAATGCCCGGACTGCCGAAGCGGCCCGCAGCAGAAAATATTGATGTAGATGCCAGCGGAAGAATTACAGGATTATTTTAGGATTTAAATACCAAAGGTGGTCTTTTTATGGATAAACGGTTAAAACTCCTAATAGCTGCAAGCCATGATACACCAGATTTGCCCGGATTTTTTCAAGTAAAATATGGAGGAGAATTTGCAGCAAGGAAATTTTTACCGCATTTGACAAATTTTGAAGATAATCCTGATTATTGTTCAAGAAGATGTTTTAAGTTCAGGCAGAAGCTGAATCTTAATTTTAGTAAAGACATAGCAGGTGTCATAAGATTTCCCTCCGTTCTGCCTGAACTTATAGATGATGCCGAGCTTTATATAAAGAGCCCTATTGCCGAACATGATATTTTAATTGCAGTAGGAGTGCATCCCGACATACTTGTGGAGCTGGTAAAACATGCTGCAAAGGCAGGATGCAAAGCGATAATAGTTCCCAGAGAAGATCCTACTTGGCTTTCGTCTTCTTTTGCAAATAAGCTTAAAGCTTTATGCGAACAAATGAATCTGGAATATGCCTTTCCTCGGCCGTTTTGTTCTCTTGCAAAGGGAAAGTTTAGATATATCAATTCTTTTATAGATCAGTTTAAAATAGGAAGACCTAAGTATACTGTTTTTGTTGATGACAATGAAAAAGTAGCCGCGGTAGACGTTTCTTACTCGTCTGCCTGCGGTGCCACCTACCATGTGGCTGCCGGACTTATAGGTGTTGACAAGGAAGATGTTGTAAGTATTGCAAATAGACTGTGGCATGCTTATCCGTGCCTTTCTAGCAGTCATATGGACCCTGAGATTTGCGACTCCCCTATGCATATCGCAGCTTATATTAATTTGAATGCGGCAAAAGATGCTCAAAAGAATATAAGGAGGATTGCTGATGGCAAAGATACTTGATGGCAAGGAAGTAGCCGCAGCCCTAAAGGATGAACTTGTCGCAGAGGTCGACCGGCTAAGAAAGCAAGGCATCACCCCCGGACTTTGCTTGGTAATGGCAGGCAGCAGACCTGATTCACAATCTTATATCAACAGTGCTGTAAAGCGCTGCAGCAGCATAGGAATAGATTGCCGAGTAAAAAAACTTCCGGAAGATGTGACTCAAGGAGATTTTTTAAAGATTATAGACGACTTAAATACCGATCCCAAAATAAACGGCATTATGGTTATGAGGCCCCTTCCTCAATACATCTCAGAAAATACAATCAAATATAAAATATCACCAGAGAAGGATGTGGATTGCCTCAATCCCATCAACGTCAGCAAAGTAATAAGCGGAGACGATGATGGGTTTGCTCCATGTACACCCGCTGCAGTTATTGAAATCTTAGATTATTACGGGATAAAGGTAGAAGGAAAGCGAACTGTAGTGATTGGAAGAAGCATGGTAGTGGGGCGCCCCCTTGCCATGATGCTGCTTGCACGCAATGCTACTGTAACGATTTGCCATACAAGGACAACAAATCTAGCCGATGAGACAAAAAAAGGTGAAATACTTGTTGCTGCAGCAGGAAAGGCCAAGATGGTTACAGAAGATATGGTAAACAGCGGTGCTGTGGTAATTGATGTGGGAATTAATTTTGACGAGAGCGGGAAGATGTGTGGTGATGTGGATTTTGATAGTGTGCATCCGGTTGCAGGCTCTATAACTCCAGTTCCCGGCGGAGTAGGTGCTGTGACATCTACAGTGCTCGCAAAACATGTAATCGAAGCTTTGAAGCTTCAGCAAGGCATATATTAAAAAGCTGCAGCAATAGCGCAAAAGCGTTATATTGCGTAAATGCAAGGAGATGAATTAAATGGCTTATACTATAGCAGTAGCAGGAAAAGGCGGCACAGGCAAAACAACACTGGCCGGTTTCCTAATCGATTATTTAATAGAAAAAAAGATTACGCCAATACTGGGCGTAGATGCTGACCCCAATGCCAATTTAAATGAAGTGCTGGGTGAAGATGTAGAAATAACCTTAGGTGATATAAGAGAAGACATAAGTGTTAAAAACAGAGATGGAAATTTGCCGGGAGGCATGAGCAAGACTGATTATATAAATTACAAGCTTCAGCAGGCAATTATCGAGGGCCATGGCTTTGATTTATTGGTTATGGGCAGGCCTGAAGGAGCCGGCTGTTACTGCTTTGCAAACGGTATTTTAAGGGAAGCAACTGATAGACTTTCCGATAATTACAAAGTAATGGTTATCGACAACGAGGCCGGGTTAGAGCATTTAAGCAGACGCACCACAAAAAGCGTTGACATTATGTTTGCGGTAAGCGAATGTTCAAAGCGAGGAATAGAAGCCGCCTCAAGGGTAAAAGAACTCATAGAAGAACTGCAGCTTGATGTGAAGGAACTTTACCTCATAGTCAACCGTGTTCCTAAAGAAGGGCTCTCAGACGAAATAAAGCAGACAATAGAAAACTATGGCTTAAAACTTGCCGGGACTATTCCACAGGATGAGTTAGTATTTGAATATGATAACAAAGGCACACCGCTGGTTCGCTTGCCCAAAGACAGCGATGCCGTAAAAAGCGCAAGAAAAATTTTTGACGATATAATAATTACAAAAGTGAAAGCATAATTTATTATTCGGAGGCGATATATATGGCTTACAAAATGCCCACACAGAAATATTCCGGAAAAATTCTAGAAGTAACAGTAGGCTCAGATTTGAAACTTGGAGGAGAATCCGTTCTGCCGTTTTACAGTTTTGATGGAAACATTGGAAATAAGCCGGCTATAGGCATGGAAATATGGGATATCTTTCCTGAATCCTGGCCTGCCGCAGCACTTAATGTCTTTAAAGACGTCGCAGATGATCCGTTAAAATGGGCAGCATATTGCGTAGAAAAGTATAAACCGGATTTTATATGCATTAAGTTTGAAGGAGCAAGTCCTGACGGTCTTAACAGAGCTGTGGAAGAATGTGCAGAAATTGCAAAAAAATTAGCTGACAATTTAACAGTGCCCCTGGTCATAGCAGGGTGCCAAGACAATGATAAAAACGCCAAGCTCTTTACCAAGGTTGCTGAAGCCCTTACAAATAAAAACTATGCGTTCTTGTCGGCAATAGAAGCAAATTACAAGGAAGTCGCCGCTGCAGTAGGGCTTGCTTACGGCAATATTGTAGTGGCTGAGTCTTCGGTGGATTTGAACCTTGCAAAACAGCTTAATATTTTAATTACACAATTAGGGGTAAAACCCGACAAAATGCTTATGAATCCGGGCTGCGCAGCTGTTGGCTACGGTTTTGAGTATGTGATTACGACTTTAGACAGAATAAAGCTTGCTGCTTTGGAACAAAATGATGAAACACTTCAAATGCCTATAATTTCACCGGTATCCTTCGAAGCATGGAAGGTAAAAGAGTCTGTTGTTACTCAAGAAGATATACCCGAATGGGGACCGCAGGAAGAAAGAGGAATAGCTATGGAAATCTCCAGTGCAGTAGGAGTTTTGACTGCTGGAGCTAATGCAGTAATACTTAGACACCCGCGTTCAGTAGAAGTTATCCGAAACTTCATTACAGAAATGACTGAATAAACAAAAGGAGAGATGAATTATGGCACTTAATGGAATGCAAATATATAAACTGCTTCCTCGCAAAAATTGCAAGGAATGCGGTTTCCCTACATGTTTGGCTTTTGCCATGAAACTTGCCCAGGGCGGAACCGAAGCTGAAAAATGCCCCTATATGTCAGAAGAGGCAAAGGCTCAACTGGCCGAGGCTACTGCACCACCTATGAAGACAGTAAAATTTGGCAGAGGTGATACTGAATATACCCTAGGTGGCGAAACAGTCCTTTTTAGGCATGAAAAAACCTTTGTAAACCGGCCTAGGTTTGCGATATTATTTTCCGATACTATGACCGAAGATGAAATAAAGACGCGGATAGATCATATTAATGCAATTGATTATACGCGAATTAATGAAGAAATGTATATAGAAGTCGGAGCCTTCAGATGCGAAAGCCAAGATAAGGATAAATTCACATCCCTTATTAAAAATGTCACAGAAAGTTGCCCAAAAATAGTGCCCATGATAATTACAGAAAATCCTGAGATTGCAAAAGCGGCACTAGATATCTCTGCCGAAAAAGGACCTATACTTTTTGGGGCTACTGCTGACAATTACGAAGATATGGTAAAACTTGCAAAAGAAAACAATTTACTTTTGGGAGTTACGGCAGATGGTAAGGAAAATCTGTACGAACTTGTTCAAAAAATCCAAAATGCCGGATATAAAGAACTGCTGCTGGATGCCAAAAGCCGGAACTTAAAGGGAGCATTTGACGATATGGTAAATATCCGCAGGACGGCGCTTTTGTCAGGTGACAGAACCTTTGGATATCCTACAGCAGCCTTTGTATGTGATATGTCAACGGATAAAATGATGCAGCTTGCATGTGCATCGTTGTTCGTTGAAAAATACGCTTCAATAATTGTACTCAGCGACATGGATTATGCCATGGCACTTCCGCTGTTTGCTTTAAGACAAAATATTTATACAGATCCCCAAAGACCCATGCGCATTGAACAAGATGTATATAAAATCGGTCCTGTCGATGAAGAATCCCCGCTGCTTGTAACCGTCGATTTTGCCTTGACATATTTTATCGTATCCGGAGAAGTTGAACGATCTAAAGTTCCTGCATGGATTTTAATACCTGATGCAGGAGGTTATTCAGTACTTACGGCATGGGCTGCAGGCAAGTTTAACGCTAAATCTATTGCAAAAGCTTTGAAGGAATTTGATGTTGAAAATAAAGTAAAAACAAGAGAAATGATAATTCCCGGAAAAGTTGCGGTACTTAAAGCTGATATTGAAGACGAGCTACCCGGTTGGAAAGTCATCGTTGGGCCGGAGGAAGCAGCTGCATTGCCTAATTTCTTGAAGAAGTATAAGGAACAAAATAAAGCAAGCTAAGAAAGGGAGGAACATTAAGTGGCGAGATTTTTAACTATCGGTGAAAGAATACATGTTATTTCCCCTACAATTAGAAAGGCACTGCAGGAGAGAAATCCAGAGCCGATTCTTGCAAGAGCTCGGGAGCAGATTGAAGCAGGAGCTAATTATCTTGATGTAAATATTGGTCCTGCAGACAGGGACGGAGAAGAATTGATGCCCTGGGCGGTTAAGATTTTGCAGGAAGAATTCCCTAATACGCCTTTATGTCTTGACACAGCTAATATGAAAGCAATAGAAGCCGGAATTAAAGTTTACGACCGCACGGCAGGCAAACCCATTATCAATTCTGCTGATGCAGGTCCAAGACTTGATATGATAAACCTTGCAGCAGAATATGATGCAATGGTAATAGGATTGTGTGCAAAAGAAGGTATTCCCAGAGACAATGATGAGCGAATGATGTACTGTACGCAGATTTTGGAAAGGGCAATGGAAACCGGCTTGGATCCTGAAAACATCCTTTTTGACCCCCTCTTTGTAGTTCTAAAAGGCATGCAGGACAAACAACAGGAAGTCTTGGAAGCAGTAAGACAGATTTCGGAGATGGGGCTTTTAACAACCGGCGGACTTAGCAATGTATCTAACGGTTGTCCTAAGGAGCTTAGAGGCCTAATCGAAGCTACCTTTTGCGCTATGGCTATTCAATGCGGTCTGACTTCTGCTATAATAAATCCATTGGATAAACTGGTTATAAATGTGATTAAAACGGCGGATTTGATAAAAGGAAGAACCTTGTACGCCGATTCCTACTTAGACCTATAATTTTGCCTGAAGGCGAAAAAAACATCCTTGGAGGGATATGTATGACATTATTCGACATTATTTTTACCGGCTCCGAGCAAGCATTAGAGGCTTGTAAATCTGTGCTGGAGCAGACCATAAAGGAGTATGGAGAAAACGAGAAAGTAAGTTTTCCCAACACTGCCTATAGTCTCCCTACTATTTATGCTGCTACCGGACAAAAAATTAATACTCTGGCGGATTTAAAAGGTGTTATTGGAGTCATTGAAAGCCTTATAGTAAAAGAGCAGAACCTCGAAAAGGCTTTAAATGCAGGACTTGCAACGGCGGTTGCGGCAGAAGTTATTGAAGCGTGCAAATATGTGGGCGGAAAGAATCCCTACGAGGAACCGTGTGTTGGGTTTATTCCAGATACCGTTATCCGCTCCCTTGGTGTGCCTCTGGTTACAGGAGATATTCCGGGTGTGGCTGTTGTTATCGGAGAGGCTCCGACAGCGGAAGATGCGGCAAAAGTCATTAAGGACTATCAATCAAAAGGTATCCTAGTAACATTAGTAGGAAAAATAATTGACCAGGCAATTGAATCAAAAGTAAAAATGGGCCTGGAATTTAGAGTTGTGCCGCTAGGCTATGATGTGACATCGGTTACACATATAGTGTCTTTTGCTATAAGAGCAGCACTAATCTTTGGAAATATAAAACCCGGAGACCTTCCGGAACTGCTAAAATATACTAAAGAAAGGGTGCCGGCTTTTGTAAATGCCCTAGGACCTCTAAGCGAATTAGTTGTGTCTGCCGGTGCCGGAGCCATTGCATTAGGATTTCCCGTAATTACCGATCAGGACGTTCAGGAAGTGCCAATGAATCTTATAGTTCAAAAGGACTATGATAAACTGGTTCAAACATCACTAGAAGCTCGTGGTATAAAGATTAAAATAACAGAGATTCCGATCCCTGTAGGCTTTGCTCCAGCCTTTGAGGGGGAGAGAGTTCGCAAAGACGAAATGTTTGCGGAATTTGGCGGTGGGCGTACGACTGCCTGGGAACTTGTGAGAAAGCGTGATCTTTCCGAAGTTGAGGATCATAAGATTGAAGTAATAGGACCGGATATTGATACATTAGGCCCTGACGGCGGAAAACTTCCTTTGGCAATTATTGTTGATGTTGCAGGAAAGAATATGGAGGAAGATTTTGAGCCTGTAATGGAGCGCCGAATCCATTATTTTGTAAATTATATTGAAGGCGTTATGCATATAGGGCAGAGAGACATTGCATGGGTACGAATAAGCAAATCCGCATATGAAGCAGGCTTCAGGCTGAAACATATAGGCGAAGTTCTATACGCTAAGATGCTTGATGAATTTGGGAATATTGCCGATAAGGTCCAAGTAACTATAATTACCGATAAAGAACAAGTAGAAAAACTTTTAAATGAAGTTGCTCGGCCAAAGTATGAAGCAAGAGATGCAAGGCTTGCAGGCCTTACCGATGAAAGCGTTGATACTTTCTATTCTTGCTTGCTGTGCCAATCTTTTGCACCTGCCCATGTGTGTATAGTAACGCCTGAAAGGCTTGGGTTGTGTGGAGCCGTAAGTTGGCTTGATGCAAAAGCAACATACGAACTAAATCCCACCGGTCCTTGCCAGCCCATAGTCAAAGGCGAGTGCCTTGATGAGGTCAAGGGCAGCTGGGAGTCTATAAATAAGCGAGTCGCTGAGCAATCCCACGGCGCTACAACTAAAGTTAATATATACACGATAATGGAAGATCCTATGACATCCTGCGGATGTTTTGAATGTATTTGCGGCATTATGCCTGAGGCAAACGGTGTGATTATTGTGAATCGTGAATACCACGGCATGACCCCGCTCGGCATGACGTTTGGCGAGTTGGCATCTACCACCGGTGGCGGTGTTCAAACACCCGGATTTATGGGACACGGCAGACAATTTATAACGAGTAAAAAGTTCCTATATGCCGACGGAGGATTAAAACGCGTTGTTTGGATGCCCAAGGAATTAAAAGAAGCTCTCAAGGATAAACTTATAGAAAGAGGTAAAGAAATGGGCATAGAAAATTTCTATGACATGATTGCTGATGAAGAAGTCGGAACAGATCCGGATTCGGTAGTAGAATTTTTGACAAAAGTCGGCCATCCTGCTCTTAGCATGGATCCCATGTTTTAAATATTCGACACCATTGCCATGCAAGCCACTTTTCTAAAGTGGCTTGCACACTTATAAGCCAAGAATAGGGTGATTACTTATGGAAAAATGCACTATTACTTTTCAACCGGCAGGAAAGACTGTAGAAGTAACCAGAGGTACTAATTTGATGGAAGCGGCGCGAAAGGCAGGAGTATTCCTGGATGCTCCTTGCGGAGGCAAGGGGGTATGCGGTAAATGCAAAGTCAAAGTAAAATCCGGTGCCCACAAGCATGAATACAACTCGCTTCTTTCGCCTGAAGAAATAGAACAGGGTATTAGACTTGCCTGTATGACATGGGTTCAAGACGATATGACCGTTGAAATTCTCCAGATAGATGTTATAAACGACATAATGGTAGAAGATATAACATCAGGCTCTAAGGGAAAATTTATAAAAAAGACTGTAGAAACACTAAGCTCCTCAGGCGTAAAAATTGGAACAAAGTTTGAAGCAGTAAACCTTAAACTTCCAAAACCTACAATCGATGATAATATTCCCGATTTTGAAAGAGTTGAAAGGGAGCTAAGGCAGGTACTGGGGTGTAAAAATGTAAAATGCTTTGTTGAAGTCCTTGAAAAACTGCCTCAGGCCTTAAGAAGAAATAATTTTGAAATCAGACTGTTTGTTTCAAAAAATAGTGATGATTGTAATATTGTAAGCATTGCCGAAAAAGAAAAAGCCGGACCTTTAGGCCTTTGTGCGGATATCGGCACCACAACCGTTGCTGCCTGCCTTGTCGATATTCAAACAGGAGAAATAGTGGCATCTGCAAATAGCGGCAACTTGCAAATGCAGTACGGCGCAGATGTCATAAGTCGAATAATTTATTCTACGAAAAACAGTGGGCTTAAAAAATTGCAGCAGGCTATAGTTGAAGGTACATTGAATCAACTGATTAATAATATGACAAGTAAGCTCAATATTGATAAAAATGACATAATATTTTCGATTTTTGCAGGCAATACGACCATGACTCATTTTCTGCTTGGGATACCTGCCGAGAATATTAGAATCGAACCTTATATACCGGCATTTAGACATGCTCCCGCATTTAGAGCCGGGGATATTTTACTTGATATCAATAAAAATGCACCTGTATTTACTCTGCCCAATGTTGCAAGCTATGTGGGAGGCGATATAGTAGCAGGAGTTTTGGCATCGGGAATCTGGAATAGCGATGAAACTATATTATTTATGGATTTAGGCACAAATGGTGAAATAGTCTTAGGAAACAAGGAATGGATGCTGACATGTGCGTGTTCTGCAGGGCCTGCCTTTGAAGGAGGAGAAATCAGCTGCGGCATGAGAGCTGCTATAGGCGCTATTGATGAGGTAAAAATTAATAGATATGACTTAAGACCCGAAATAAAAGTCATAGGTAACGTTATGCCGAAAGGTATTTGCGGTTCCGGAATAATAGATGCTATTGCTGAAATGTTTTTGACAGGTATAATAGATATGAAAGGTAAACTCAATACAACAATCAAATCAGACAGGATAAGATATAATGCACATATTGGATGCAGCGAATACGTGATAGTCTTTGGAGATGAAACAGAAAGCGGCCGAGATATAACAATAAATGAAATCGATATAGATAATTTCCTGCGCGCAAAGGGTGCCGTATATTCAGGTGCAAGAACTCTTTTAAACAATGCGGGAATGACTCCGGAAGATATTGACAAAGTTATAATAGCAGGAGGAATAGGACAGAATCTTGATATTGAAAACTCAATTGTGATTGGTTTACTTCCTGATATACCTCATGACAAATTTGATTTTGTGGGCAACAGTTCCCTTGCCGGAGCTTATGCATGTGTAATCAGCGATGAAGCAAGAAAAAAGGCAGCAGAAATTGCGGACAATATGACCTACATTGAGCTTAGCGCAGATCCCTTGTATATGGAAGAGTTTATCAGCGCTTGTTTTCTTCCCCATACGGACACCAGCCTGTTTCCGAGCCTGAAAGATGTTATGAATTTATAATGTGAAAATAAAACTTTATTTACAAAATTTACCAAAGGAGGAATTACAATGGGAGAAAATAACTGCTGCAAATCAGATAAAGAGAAAGATATAGAAACATTAAAAATCCTTTTAGCACACTGGATTGAGCATAATAATTCCCATGAAGAAGGTTTCAGAGAATGGGCAGACAAGGCAAAAAACCTTGGAAAAACAGAGGTTTCAGAGCTGATATCAAAAGCCGCCGATTCTCTTAAAACTGCCAGCGATTACTTACTTGAAGCCAAAAAACATATCTAGAAACGGAGGTGCATTAAAATGTGCGAATCAAAAGTATACCTTTTAGAAGATGGCGAAGAAAAAAAGATAATGGATAATGTTATTCATATAGAACCCCAAGACGGTAAATTATTTATGTATGACCTTTTGGGCGAGCAAAAAATTGTTGATGCTGCAATTAAGGAAGTTCGGCTTCTTGAACACAAGATAATACTTGAAAGAGAGAAAGCCAAATGAATATCGCTGTGGTAGATGGCATGGGAGGAGGAATCGGCAGTCAGATTATATCTCTTTTGAGACAAGATCTGCCGGCTGATATTACTATTTATGCCTTAGGCACTAATTCTGCTGCAACTTCAGCTATGATGAAGGAAAAAGCCAATAAAGGCGCCACAGGCGAAAATGCAATATCCTTTGCGGTAAAAAAAGCAGATGTAATTGTAGGGTCGCTTGGAATTGTCATTCCGAATTCTATGCTAGGAGAAATAACACCGCGTATCGCTGAAGCCATAGCATCTTCTGACGCAAAAAAAATTCTTATCCCTATCATAGACAATGAGGATATTACGCTTTTAGGCATGGAGAAAAAACCATTATTTCTTGCCATAAAAGATGCCATAGAAAAAATTAAAGAATTAAATCAATGATAGAAGTTAAAAAACTAAATCAAGATAAAATTTCCAATTAACCCAAGAACGAACCTAAAGCCGCATACAAAAGTGCGGCTTTTTTTGCACATTAGCGCAATTAAAGGATCTTTTTCATTAATATATACAAACCAGGCAAATATAAGCTGCGAAGTATATAAATAAACCTAGAGCAATTAAAAAGCAAAAACAGCTATTTGACTTTTTGCCCCAAATACTGTACATTATTAAATGAATTGGAAATTATTAAAAATATTTTGAAGGGTGGGTAGCTATGCTAAAAACCATCATCTTTATAGTTGTAAGTTATTTAGTAGGCTCTGTTTCTTCAGCCTCTGTGATCTGCAATAAATTTTATTCAACAGATATACGAAAATATGGCAGCGGAAATCCCGGCTCGACTAACGTGTTAAGAGTGCTTGGCCCGAAACCGGCTGCTATGGTTTTTGCAGCAGATTTTGCAAAGGGTTTTGTTATGGTGCTGTTAGGAAAACTTGTTGGCGGCGAAAGTTTGGCATTGCTATCTGCCATTGCGGTTGTGATTGGGCATGATTGGTCCATTTTTTTAGGCTTTAAAGGCGGAAAGGGAATCGCAACTAGTTTCGGAGCTATTTTAGTTCTTACTCCAAAAGTAGTCCTTATCCTTTTTGTAATAGGAGTAGTCGTGATTGCCCTATCGCGTTATGTTTCATTGGGTTCTGTTACTGCAGCTGTTTTATACCCCATCCTTGTCACAGCTTTTGATTACCCCCTAAACTACATAATGACAGGGCTTGTCTTGGGACTTATTGCTATATACAGACATAAAGAAAATATTAAAAGATTAATGGCCGGTAAAGAAAATAAGCTTGTATTAAAAAGTAATTAGACTTGAATTTTTAATAGTTCATGCTGTTAAAATTTAATTCATTTTTTTATTGATTTCTAAAGGAGTTTCCACTAAACTAGACATGAGGGTCTCCTTTATTTTATTTGGATGCACTGCAATTTTAAGGAATTGTGCTTTTTTGAATATTTATCTTTATTTTATAGGTAAAAATAAACATAAATGCCAATGCAAAATTTTGATACGACGTAAAAAAGCTAATAAACAGAATCTGGAAATAATTCAGACTAACCAGCTTTTAGGAGGCGATGATTTAATGAAAAAGGTCATAAATAATCCTGAAAATGTAGTTGAGGAAATGCTGGAAGGTATGGCCGCAGCTTATCCTCAGTATGTAAGGAAGCTTGATGGTTTTGATGTTATGATAAGAACTAATGCGCCGGTAAAAGGAAAGGTTGCGTTAGTATCAGGAGGAGGCAGCGGCCATGAGCCTTCTCATGCAGGCTTTGTAGGTAAGGGCATGTTGGATGCGGCAGTAGCAGGAGCTGTTTTTACATCGCCAACCCCTGATCAGATATATGAAGCAATAAAAGCAGTGGACGGGGGAGCTGGGGTTCTGCTGATAATAAAGAACTACACTGGTGATATAATGAACTTTGAAATGGCGGCGGAAATGGCTGAGGGCGACGGAGTAAATATTGAAAAAGTAGTTGTAAATGATGACGTTGCTGTTGAAGACAGCCTTTATACCACCGGAAGACGCGGCATTGCGGGAACGGTTTTTGTGCATAAGATTGCAGGAGCAAAGGCAGAAGCAGGCGGGACTTTGGTAGAAGTAAAAAATACAGCAGAAAAAGTTATTAATAATGTGCGGAGCATGGGATTTGCTCTTACGCCCTGCACTGTCCCTGCTGCGGGCAAACCCAACTTTACCTTGGGCGAAGATGAAATGGAAATAGGCATAGGCATTCACGGAGAACCGGGGACAATGAGGACTTCTATCATGAAGGCAGATGAAATCGTGGATCACTTACTTGATAAGATAACAAAGGATTTGCCTTATGAAGCAGGCGATGAAGTAGCCGTGATGGTAAACGGCCTTGGCGCAACACCATTAATGGAACAATTTATAATGAACCGAAGAGTAAGCGAGGTTTTAAAGGAAAAGAAAATTAAGGTCTATAAGACGTTTATCGGTGAATTTATGACTTCACTTGAGATGGCGGGAGCATCTATTACTCTTTTAAAATTAGATGAGGAGCTAAAAACTCTGCTAGATGCATCTGCAGATACACCTGCTTTTAGACAGCTTTGATTTGGCGAGAAAGGAAGAGAACATAATGGCAGTTGACAGTGCACAACTTATAAAAATAATAAATCATATGGCACAGTATATTGAGGAAAATAAGGATTTTTTAACAGAGCTTGATGCGGCAATTGGCGATGCCGATCACGGCATAAATATGGCAAAGGGCTTTAAAGCGGTCAGCGAAAAAATTTCATCGATGGAAGATAAGGACTGCGGCACTATCTTAAAAACGGTTGGAATGACTTTGGTATCCACAGTAGGAGGTGCATCAGGTCCTTTATACGGGACGGCATTTATGAGGGCATCTCAGGCAACCGGGACAAAAGATAAGATCACATTTGAGGATTTGCCTACTATATTGGACGCCGCCCTTGAAGGCATTAAAATGCGAGGAAAGGCCCAAAAAGGCGAAAAAACCATAATAGATTCTTTAGAACCTGCTGTCAAAGTCTTAAAAAGTTCTTCGCCTGCAGACCTTAATCTTTTAAAAAAAGCTGTAGATGCGGCAAAAGATGGTGTAGAATATACGAAAGGCATTATCGCAAAAAAAGGAAGGGCAAGTTATCTTGGGGAAAGAAGCATCGGTCATCAAGACCCGGGAGCTACATCCTGCTATATTATGCTTAAAGCTATATACGATGCACTGGAAAATATGCAAAAATGAGGTGTTACATTGGTTGGAATTGTACTTGTCTCACATAGCAAAAAGTTGGCACAAGGAGCTAAAGAGCTCATAGAGCAGGTTGTAAGAGAGAAAATAAAGATTGAAGAGGCTGCAGGAACCTCAGACGGCAGACTGGGCACTGATGCATTCTTAATCGAAGAGAAAATCATCGAAGTCTTTGATGGAGACGGAGTATTAGTTATACCGGATCTTGGTAGTGCGGTAATGAGCGCCGAGATGGCCATTGAAGATTTAAGAGAAGATGTAAGAAAGAAGGTTTGCATGGCAGACGCTCCTTTTGTAGAAGGAGCTATGTCGGCAGCTATGGAAGCAAGCTTCGGGAAAAGTCTTGAAGAAGTTAAAAAAGCTGCCGAAGATACACGAGGTATGAAGAAGATAATGTAGGCTTATAAGGAGCTTTCGCACGACGGAAGCTCCTTATGCATGCTTTATTATTTTTTATGAAGGATTTTTAAACAAAACAGCGAAATATAAAAGCATATATATTTTAAATAAAAAATCGGAGGCAGATATCATGCAAAAATTTACTATTAGAACAGAAGAACATAACCAAATGCTTGATATAACTACAATTGTTCAGAAAAGTGTAGATGAGTCAGAAGTGAAGGATGGTATATGTTACATTTTTATTCCTCATACTACAGCGGGAATTACCATAAATGAGGGAGCAGATAAGGACGTGTCAATTGATATCCTAGAAACTCTAGATAAACTTATTCCTCATAATGGTGACTATCGCCATTTAGAAGGAAATTCGGATGCCCATATTAAAGCTTCATTGGTGGGAAACAGTTTAGCACTTATAGTCAGAGAAGGTAAATTATTACTAGGCACATGGCAGAGAATATTTTTCTGTGAATTTGATGGACCCAGAACAAGAAATATCATAGTTAAGGTTATGGAGGACAAATAATAGACGCAATAAAATCCGAAAGTATTGACAACGGCGAGTAGGTTTGCTATTTTATAAGTATTGCAAATGAAATTGTATTATGGTAGGTATAAAAAATTTGCGATAAAGATAAAAGGGTAGCACGGGAGGATGGAAATGTTCACAAATATAATAACCCCTCCTCTCTTTGATAATCAGAACAACAGCTTAATCATAAATAATTAATGCAGCACAAAAGGAGGAGAGGCTTAATTGCCAATAATTTGGAATAAGCAATGGGAATGCGCTTCAAGAAAAGACATTGAGGAAATCCAGCTTGAAAGACTTAGGGCAACATTAAAAAGAGTTTACGATAACGTTCCTTATTACAAAAAAACATTCGATTCAATGGGGATTACGCCTGCTGATATTAAAAAATTAGAGGACATAAGGCGCTTACCATTTACAACAAAGGACGTATTAAGAGACAACTACCCCTTTGGTCTTTTTGCTGTTCCTAGAAATAAGTTGCTGAGAATACATGCTTCTTCAGGTACTACAGGAAAGCCGACAGTGGTAGGATATACGAGAAGTGATCTTGATACATGGGCCGAAGTTGTTGCAAGGGTAGTAACTCAAGCCGGAGTAACAGATGAAGATATGGCTCAAGTGGCTTTTGGGTATGGACTTTTCACAGGTGCCTTCGGCCTCCACTATGGTCTTGAAAAAGTCGGAGCTGCTGTAGTGCCTGCATCAGTGGGGAATACCGAGCGGCAGATTATGCTTTTACAGGATTTTGAATCTACAGCCCTTATTTCAACTCCTTCATATGCTCTGTATATGTCAGAAGTTGCTGAAAAAATGGGGATTGACATAAAAAATTTAAAACTAAAATATGGCCTTTTTGGTTCAGAAGCATGCACAGAAGAAATGCGGCGGGAGCTTGAAAAGCGCTGGGGAATTTTAGTTACTGATAATTACGGTCTTAGCGAAGTGATGGGCCCCGGAGTTTCAGGAGAGTGTCAATATCAAGATGGCATGCACATAGCTGAAGACCATTTCCTAATAGAAATTATTGATCCGGTAACTGGAGAACCGAAAGATTACGGCGAAGAAGGGGAAGTGGTTATAACAACACTTACTAAAGAAGCCCTTCCCTTGATACGCTATCGCACAAGAGATATATCTTCCTTAAATCCCGAGCCTTGCAAATGTGGCAGGACAAGTACTCGAATGAAGAAAATCTCCGGAAGAACCGACGATATGCTTATAATTAGAGGCGTTAATGTTTTCCCATCACAAATTGAAGGTGTTTTGGTTCAATCGGAAGGTCTTACACCTAATTATATGCTCGTTGTTACTAAAAACGGTTATATGGACGAACTAGAGGTTCAGGTCGAGGTTACAGAGGAGATTTTTACCGATCGATTTAGAGAACTGGAAGCTATGGAAAAACGTATAGAACATAAACTTCACACAGTTTTAGGCATTAGTGCAAATGTTAGACTTATAGCTCCCAATTCCCTTGAACGATTTGAAGGAAAAGCCCGCAGAGTTAAAGACTTAAGAAAACAAAATTAATATTAAATTATAGCGCCGCCAGTAAAATGATATGATACCTCTAAAGTAGACAAGGTAAATAACCAAAATCTACTTTGGAGGTATTTTTGTTAGAATTGATTTTTATCTTTTCTCATGATAAGATTAAACCAAACATATGTTCGGAGATGATTAGATGCTTTCGATTTTACATGTGGATATGAATGCGTTTTATGCTTCGTGCCATCAAGCAAAAGATTCTTTCCTTAAAAATAAGCCCATAATGGTAGCGGGAGATCCAAAAAAGAGGACCGGCATTATACTCACAGCCTCTTATGAGGCACGCAGATATGGAGTAAAGACAGGAATGCCAAAATGGCAGGCAGAAAAACTTTGTCCTCAAGGTATATTTATAAAACCGGAATATGAATTATACGTAGATACCAGTCAAAGGGTCATGAATATCCTTAGAAATTTTACTCCACAAGTTGAAGTATTTAGCATCGACGAAGCATGGCTTGATGTATCGGGCTGCGAAAAACTGTTTGGAGATTCACTTAATATAGCTAAAAAAATTCAATGTGAAATTTATAAGGAATTAGACCTTCAGTGCTCCATAGGTGTATCATCAAATAAACTTTTAGCCAAAATGGCCTCTGACATGAAAAAACCTAATGCAATTACTGTGCTTTATCCCGAAGATGTTCCAAAGCTGCTTTGGCCCCTGCCTGTCGACAAATTATTTGGAGTGGGCAGGCGGATGAATGAGCGTTTTAGTCATATGAATATTAAAACCATAGGAGATTTGGCAATTACCCCAAAGAATGTTTTAGAGAAAGCCTTTGGTTTAAACGGTACATATTTACATCTTTGGGCAAATGGAATAGATGACAGCAGGGTAAATCCCCACATAGCAGATGATGCAAAATCTATGGGACATTCTATTACTATGCCGGCGGATATCACATCTTTTGATGAGGCAGAAAAGGTCCTTCTTTTTTTAGCCGAACAAGTAGGGCGCAGAGTGCGGCGAGAAAACTATTTAGGTCGGACGGTCAGTATAACATTAAAAAATAATTTATTCGATGTGGTTACCCGTTCAAATACTATCTTTTACACTAATAACACAGAAGATATTTATAATACGGCCAAAAGACTGCTTTATTCAAACTGGGACGGCAAAATGCCATTAAGACTTATAGGCGTAAGTCTTTCTAACCTTGTTAAAGAATTCGATCAAGTTTCTCTTTTTAGTGAAGAAAAAAAGAAGAAAAAACTTAATATGGCAGTGGATAAAATAAAAGATCGGTTTGGCGATGATGCAATTTTTCGTGCAAGACTTCTGCAGGATAAAGAATTAAATGAAAGAAAATTAAGTAAAGCGCAAAAAATGAGCGAAAATAAGAGAAGCCGGTTTTAATTGAAAAAATCTCAAAGTAATTATATAATTAAAGCGTGCAAAAGGTTTTAAAGAAAAGGACTGTATTCTATGAAAGCAAAATTTAAAAACAGTGACTTATTTAAAGGCAATTATAAAAAATTTAAATTGGTAGCATTAGATATCGACGGCACACTTATTAATAGCCATCATATCATAACTTCGCGCACGAAAAATGCGATTAAAAAGGCAAAGGATGCAGGGATAAAAGTTACAATATCTACAGGACGACACTATAGAAGTGCCTTAAGCAGGGCAAAAGAAATAAATATAGATGCCCCTCTTATTTGCAGTGATGGAGCACTCATAAAAGATTTTTCTACAAATTCTGCCGTATACCATTCTCTTTCCAAAGAAATTGCCGCGGATATTATGAAAACCGCATCACAATATGATGATTTTAAGATTCAAATCTTTACAGAAGAAAGAAAAATTAATATAGGTTCAAGTTATCGCAGCAAATATTTTAAGCGCTTTTTAAGGGAGCCGCTAAAACATTCACCGATAGGATATTTTAATTTAATGCGAGATTTTGCTTTTATACCGGTAACAAATGTAAAAAACGTGGACGAAGCAATTAAAGCTATGGAAGAAGAACCCCTTAAAGTCGTGGTTTATGGGAATGAAAGACAAGAGGATTTGAAACTTTTTATAGAAGAAATAACAAAAAAATATAAAGATGAAATTTCAATAACATCAGCCATAGATAACTGTATAGATATACTAAGAGGTGGGGTATCGAAGGCTAAAGGCCTTGCTGTTGTAAGCGAAAAGCTTGGGCTAAACCGTGAAGAAATAATAGCCGTAGGCGATAACATAAATGACATTAAAATGATTGAATATGCAGGACTGGGAGTTGCTATGGGCAATGCCCCGGAAAGAGTAAAAAGCAAAGCAGATTATGTAACTGCAGACAATGATAGCGAAGGTCTTGCGATATTTTTCGAAAAGCTTCTTGCAGGAGAAATACACGCAAAAGAAACACTGCCACAAACAAAGTTTTGCCAAAGCGAAAGCTAGAAAAAGCATAAAATAAGGAGGCGATTCATGCCTCCTTATTTTATGCTTTTATGATGGCAAACCATATGCTCTTTTTTCATTAAGTGCATAGCGCTTTATGGCATATTGCAAGATTCCTCCGATAAATTCGGCTGCCGACATGCCCTCGGCTTGAGCCATATATCCCATGTAACCGCTGTGAGCTTTACCTTTTGGCATTGTAAGACCTGCGAAGGTATTGATTTCCAGAAAATAAGGAGTGCCATCTTTGGATAATATCATATCGATACGCCCAAAATCTTTGACATTTAAGACTTTATATATCTTTACTGCTGTTTCTTTGATATTATCTTCTATGTCTTTCGGAAGATCTGCCGGACACTTAATAATCTCCCTATCTAGCATTTTGTGCTCATAAGTATTTGTTTTTGCTGAATTGTACTGGATTTCAAGAATTGGAAGCACCTTAGGTTCTTCATTGCCGATAACGCCTACTGTGATTTCGCGGCCATCGATAAATTCCTCAACCAATGTATCTTGACCGATTTTTTTGGCAATTTTATCGACGATTCTACCTAAATCCTTTAAATTATATACTATATTCTCCTCGCTTATCCCGGCACTTCCACGGCCGCTGACAGGTTTTGCAAATAATGGGTAATTTAAAGAATGAGAAGGAATACTTCTAGAATTTTTTACTACAAAGAACTTAGGGGTTGGTAATTGATGAAATGCTAAGATTTTTTTGCGCGTTGCTTTGTTAGTTGCAACTAAATCAATACCTGAGCCTACGTAAGGTATATCGAATGCTTCTAGAAAAGCTACTTCTCTTAGCGATGAAGCATTAAAAACGATGTCAATTCCTTTTGAAAAAACTTCCCTCAATGTCTTTCTAGGATCATTATTCCTCCATTCGATTAACTCAGCATCAAAACCGGCTTCCTGCAAGGCCGTCATATGTTGAAAGGCTTCCTCGTAGGCATCATCATAAGTATTTTCTTCTGAAATCTTCCTCTGCAGCTCTACATTTCTGAATTTACGCCAAAAAACACCTACTTTCATTTGACGCGCCTCCTTATAATGAATTAAGCCCAATAAAATATTGAGCCTAATTCATTATACCATATTGTGCACATATATGCAAAAATTTTATAAGAATTTTACTAAAATTAAGCAAAGTGCTACTTTATTTCTCTAATTGCTGTCTTTAACCGTTTTACGGCCTCTGTTACATATATGCGGGGGCAAGCTATGTTTATTCTTTCAAATCCTTCGCCGCCTGTACCAAACCAATATCCACTTTCTAAAGCAAGCTTTGCCTTATTTGTCATAAAATCACTTAACTGATGTGGATCTAAACCAAGAGATGTGCAGTCAAGCCATACAAAAAATGTCCCTTCGGGTCTTATTACTTTTAACTGAGGGATTTCTCTTTCGATCTCATCTATAAGTAATTTTAAATTACCTGTAAGATATTCCAAAAGTTGATTTAGCCATTCCTCACCATACATATAAGCTGCTTCTTGTGCTACGATTCCAAATACATGGTTATTTAGCAGCTCAAGCCTTTTGATAAAGTTTTTGTAAATATCATAGTAAACCGTATTTGGAATTATTATAGTTGCAGTTTGAAGACCGGCTAGGTTAAAAGTTTTGCTAGGAGAAGTGCATGTTATGGAGCTCAAGGCAAACTCTTCTGATATAGAAGCAAAGGGAATATGTGTTGCTCCGGGGTAGACAATATCTTGGTGGATTTCATCAGATACTACAAGAATATTATTTTCGAGGCATATCCGACCTAGCCTTGTCAATTCCTCTTTTGTCCAGACCCGGCCTACGGGATTGTGTGGATTACACAAAAACATAAGTTTAATTCGGCGATCTTTTACCTTTTCCTCTAAATCGTCAAAGTCCATGGTATATTTCCCGTCTTTATAAATCAAAGGGTTATTTACCAGGCGCCGGCCGTTTTCTTCAATGACTCTGAAAAACGGATAATATACCGGCTGCTGAACTATAATCTTATCTCCTGGATTTGTAAAGGCATTTATAATAAAGCTCAGCGCCGTAACTACTCCCGGCGTATAAACCATCCAGTCAGTTTCTACATTCCAATTATGACGTTTTTTCATCCACTGAGCCACTGATTCAAAATAGGACGGAGGCGTTGATGTGTAGCCGTAAACCCCCTTTTTTGCTCTTTCAACAAGGGCGTCTATGACAGGCTGTGGACTTTCAAAGTCCATATCCCCAACCCACATGGGCAAAAGGTCGTCCCTGCCGAACATTTTTTGAAGATCATTCCATTTAGACGAATAATCATTTTTTCGATCGATTACTTTATCAAAATCGTATTTCACTATAATACCCCCATTTTTAAAATGCTAAAATTATAGGCTATAAATATATATTTTGACAAATTTACAAAAAATCCTCTAAGCGAAACAGGGATAATAAGCATTAAAAATTTATCTATATTTTGTAAAAATAATTATTTCACAAAGAAGGAAAATAATATGAAATATAGAAGTAATATATAAATACTAAAAATTTTATCAAATATTTCAACTAAAAACTACTTCCATTAAATAAAAAGGCTCCGCTAAGCATTTTTTTAAATTCTAAAATGTCAAAGCGGAGCCTTGTAAATTTAGCAAAAAATCTTACTGGAGGTGAACAAGCAACTAAGGAGATAAAAGATGGTTTAACAAAAATTCTAAAGAGATCATCGATTTGAAAATTAACAGAATGGAGTGAGAACAATTGGATCTTAGTAAATCTGATTTACTTGAAATGTATCGTCAAATGGTTTTAACAAGGTTATTTGATATTAAAACAGATGAATGGTTTAAAAAGGGACTTTTAAAAGAAGTCGTTCATCAAAGCACCGGTCAAGAAGCTATACCCATTGGAAGTTGTTATGCAATAGGACCAGATGATAAAGTTCTGCCGTCGCTAAGAACCCGCGGCGCATTTATAGCACGAGGCGTTTCGGCAAGAACTATGCTTTTGGCGATGGGTGCCAGGAAAAAGAGTCCTAGCAAAGGACATGAAACTTCTCACCATTCCTGCTATCCCGAACTTGGAGTACTTCCTGGAACCGGAATGGTTGGCAGCTCTATTTCTATCGGAGCCGGCGCGGCTTTAGCTTTATCTTATAAAGGTACAAATAATGTGGTTCTTAACTTTTTCGGAGACGGAGCCGCAAACAGAGGCGATTTTCATGAAGCTATTAATCTATCAGGCGCATGGAAGCTGCCTTGCATATTTATAATTGAAAATAACCAGATAGCTGTGACTATGCCGGCTAATAAGGCAACGGCTTGCAAAAAATTTTCGGACAGAGCCGTTGGATATGGGATCCCTGGCTATACCATAGATGGGAATAATATAATTGAGGTCTATAGCTATACAAAGGAAGCAGTAGAAAGGGCCAGAAGAGGAGAGGGACCAACTTTATTAGATTGCATTACATTTAGGATGAAACCTCATGCCGGAATTATTCCAGAGAATCGGCCATCTGAGATTATTGAAGAATGGGCAAAGAAATGTCCGATAAAAAGACTTGGAAATTATTTAATAGAAAATGATATGGCATCAGAAGAAGACTTGGCAAAGATAAAAAACGATGCAGACAGTGAGATAGAAGAAGCATTTAAATCAATTCAAGATGAGCCGGTCTGCACGACGGATGATATGCTGACAGATGTTTATGAAGAGGGGGTATAATAAATGAGTGTTAAGACATATGCAAAAGCTTTAAATGAGGCATATGCTGAAGCCATGCGATCTGATCCGAGTGTTTTTACATTTGGAGAAGATATAGAAATGGGTTTATTTGGAGTCACTACAGGGCTTATTGAAGAATTCGGACCTAATAGAGTAAGAAATACCCCTATATCAGAAGCTGCTCTTGCCGGAATGGGTGTGGGTGCGGCTATCATGGGGACAAGACCTATTGTTGAAATACAATTTGCGGACATACTTGTAATATCAATGGACCATTTGGTGCAAAGCGCCGCGAAAATTCGCTATCTATCTGCTGGAAAAGCATGCTGTCCTTTAGTAGTAAGGGCCCCGATGGGCATAGGTTTGAATTTGGGAATGCATCATAGCCAATGTGTCGAAGCCTGGTTCATGAATGTTCCAGGTCTAAAGATTGTATGCCCTTCAACTCCTTATGATGCTAAAGGTTTACTGCATTCTGCAATTAAGAGCAATGATCCGGTTTTATTTTTGGAACATAAAAGACTTTATGGCACTCAAGAAGAAGTTCCGGACGAGCCTTATACGATACCCCTTAGCAAGGGAGACATAAAGAGGGGCGGCAGCGATGTTACAATTGTGGCAACCTCAATGATGGTAAGCCGCTCTCAGGAGGCTGCCGAGATATTAGCAGATGAAGGAATTGAGGCAGAAATAGTTGATCCGAGGACAATTAAGCCCCTAGACAAAGAAATAATTTTGAATTCCGTTAAAAAGACTGGCAGATTAGTCGTAGTTCACGAATCGCCTAAATTCGGCGGATTTGGCGGTGAAATTGCTGCAATGGTTGCTGAAGAAGCAATAGACTACCTGCAAAGTTCGATTATAAGGGTTGGAGGAAGAGAAATCCCTGTGCCTTTTGCCTCGGAAGAAGCTGCAGTACCTCAAGTTCAAGATATAGTAATGGCAGCCGAAAAAATATGTAGATAGGGAGAAAAGCAGTAATGATTGAAAAAATAGTTTTAGAAAAAATGAGCGGTTTGATGCAAACTGGCGTAATCGAAAAAATATATGTTAAAGATAATGAGCAGGTAAATAAGGGTGAAAATATAATGAGCATTTCTGCTGAAAAGGCAAATTTTGAGGTAGCAGCCGAAAAAAGCGGTTATATCAAACTTATGTGCAAAGAAGGCGATGAACTGCCGGTAGGGGCTGTTTTGGCAATAATAGCTGATTCAGTAGAAGAGCTTACAAAAATTGAAGAATCGCTAAAACCACCTTCTCTAGCAGAAAAGGCAGAAAAAGATGTAATAGTATCAGCAGAGAAAAAGATTAGAGTCCAGCCAATTGCAAAAAGATTTGCTCAAGAATATAATTTGGATTTAGCAAATGTTCAGGGCACGGGACCCAACGGAATTATTACAAAAAAAGATGTTGAAAATGCAGCTAAAAAAAGAGAAGAAACTGGCGCAGAAGAAATTTCTCTGACCGGTGTTAAAAAATCGATGTTTGAGCATATAGAAAAGGCTAAAGAATATGTGCAAGCCACAACTTTTATGGAAATAGATATGAGTAAAGTAAAAGAAATGCGTCTTAAAAAGAATTTTTCTTATACAACGTATATTATCAAAGCTGTTAGCCAGTCGCTAAAGAAATTTCCAATAATCAACTCAATCCTCGAAGATAAAAAAATCACGATTAAAAAGCAAATAAACATTGGAGTTGCGCTAGATTATGAAGGCCAATTGTATGTTCCTGTAATAAAAAATGCTGCAGATAGACCACTTGAGGATATTTCAAATTGTATTAATGAGTTTAAAGAAAAAGTAGCAAAAAAGACTTTGACAATTAAAGATATGTCAGAAGGAACCTTTACTATCACAAATTCAGGAATTTTTGGCTCTAGTTTCTTTGTTCCGGTTATAAACTATCCACAAAGTGCAATTTTAGGGATTGGCAAAATAACCGAAAGACCCATAATAATAGAAAACAGTATTGTCATAAGACCAATTTTGATTGCAAGTTTAGGTTATGATCATCGTATTATTGAAGGAAGTAATGCAGTTAAATTCTTGGGCGAAATTAAAAATAACTTAGAGAATATTGATAAGCTTATATAACTAAACTATATAGCCTGGCGCTATCAGAGGGAATATCTATCCCTCTGATTTTTTTTTACAGATTTAAAAAAGTCGAGGGAGTGACGCATTCAGAATTTCAAAATAAATTTCAAGAAAGCGGTGGCTGGATTTCTGCAAGATTGTCCGGAACAGAACCGCTCTTGAGAATTGCAAGTGAAATGCCATCAAAAAAAGAAGCTAGTGAGCTGTGCGATATTTACCAAGAATTCCTGGAAATATGCAGCTAGACAGTCTTTTAGTCAAACAATCCAAAAAAGTTATTTTTAAAAACTACTTGACTGATAATGATTTTCATACTATAATTTAGTTGAGATTGAAAGTCATTATCAGTGGAGGTGACAACATATGTTGTTCAGATACCTTTTCGAAGATAAAGTTGTAAAAGAAAAGATTGCGAAAGCTAAAAAAGATATAAACAAGATGCTTAAAGAATTCTACGAGGATTAATAGGAACAAGCAAAAATCTTATTGCCGCATGTTGCGGCATTATTTTTTTGTACAAAATTATTACATTATGGTAAAATAAAAATATCAAAAATTTAATTTTACCATGCTTGCAAATAGTGTGATGATTCATACATAATTTTGCATTAAAGACAGGAGGGAGCATATGAAGGTCTCAGACATAGTTGCAAAAATATTAAAAGAGGAGGGAATACCATGTGTATTCGGATATCCAGGAGGAGAAGTAACATCTTTCCTAGATTCTCTTAAGAAAGAAGGAATCCGGTTTATACTTACTAAGCATGAATCTACAGCGGCTTTTATGGCTGCAGCTACTGGCGAAATATCTGGAAAACCGGGAGTATGTCTTTCTACACTTGGGCCGGGAGCCACAAATCTAATTACAGGCGTAGCTCACGCTTATTTAGACAGAGCCCCTGTAATTGCTATTACAGGTAATATGGCCACTAATTTTTATGAAGTTTCAACACATCAACACTTGGATTTAGTTAGATTATTTGAACCAGTTTCAAAGTGGAGCGCAACCATTGAAGCATCATCAGTCGAAAGAATATTAAGCAAGGCGTTTGCTATTGCCATGTCCCCAAAACAAGGACCTGTCCATCTTACATTTCCAAGCAATGTAGCTTTAATGGAAAAAGAGAAGATGAATTATTATTTATCTAAAATTTCCACTGAATCTACTTTTTCAGGGGATATATCTGCCTCTCTTAAAATAATTAATAATTCAAAAAAGCCAATAATTTTTGCTGGATTAGGGGTGCTTAGATGCAATGCGCATCAGGAATTTGTAAAGTTTGTGGAAAAATTGGGAGCGCCGGTAATAATTACACCAAAAGCAAAAGGTATTATTCCTGAAAATCATCTCCAATTTTTAGGAGTAATAGAAATGTTGTGCGATAGAATAATTTTGGATTATGCAAAAAATAGCGATTTGATAATTACAATAGGTTTTGATGTAGTTGAAATGGATAAACAATGGATGTTTGGCGAAACACCTGTTATTGATATAGATAACATGCCCAATACAGATAAATATTATCCTACACAATTAGAACTTCATGGAAATATATCTAAAATGCTAGAAGTATTAACAAGGCAAGTAAATCGTGCTTCTTGGGACATAAATGATATAAAGTCTGTTAGGGAGAATTTGATTAAGACAGTGGCAACTAAAAAAAGCGAGGCAATGGAATCGTTTGAAGTCGTAAAAGCAGCGCGACGAACAATGCCTTACGACACAATAGCCGTTTCTGATGTAGGCGCTCATAAAATGTTAGTGGGGCAAATATGGGAAACATATGAGCCCAAGACATTTTTTATGTCAAATGGTCTATCATCTATGGGTTCAGGAATTCCTACTGCTATGGCAGCCAAGTTATATTTTCCAAAAAAACCTGTTATAGCAATAATAGGGGACGGCTGCTTTGGAATGAATATGGCTGAGCTGGAAACGATGGTAAGAGAAGACATACCAATAATTATAATTGTTTTAGATGATAAAACTCTGAGTCTTATTAAGATGAATCAAGAAAGAAAAGGGCTTATGCCTTATGGAGTTGAATTTACGAATCCAGACATGGTTAAATTGGCTGAGAGTTTTGGAGCAGTGGGTTACAAAGTAGAAAGAATTAAAGAGTTGGAAGATATTTTAAAAAAGGAATTGAATTCTAAAAAACCGGTAGTTATTCAAGCTGTTATAGATCCACGATCTTACAGAAATTAAAGGGGGTATAAAAATGACAACTATCATTTGGGCAGTGAGCATAATCTATCTTTTGGTAATGCTTTGGATAGGCTTTAGAGTATCTAAAGAAGGGTCTGCAAGCTTTGACGATTATGCTATTGCAGGCAAAAAGCTTCCACTTTTTTTGCTAATGTGGACATATCTTGCTACAGTTTGGGGCGCCGCCGATTTTGTTGGGACGCCGGATCAAGGTTATCATGTAGGCTTAAGCTGGCTTGTATGGGTTTTAGGCAGCGAAGGAGGCAAGCTTGTTTTTGCATTGACACTGGCTGGCTTTTTAGCGAGGTTTTCATTTAAAAGTATGGGTGAATTTATTGAAAATGTTATTGCAAAAGATTATGCGCACTGCGATTTCAGTTTATTTTAGGACTTGTAAGTTGGTTATATAGTATGGCCGCTGGTGCTCTCGCGCCTACTATAGTAGTAGGTTTACTTTGGAGAAAACCTGGAGAATATACTTATGAAAATTCTATGGTAACTCCTGCAGGCGCAAGAATTGCTCTTATTGCAGGAACTCTAACAGCTATAGTAGCAGGACAAAATGATTGGGTGACAGAGGTATTTGGAGGGCCAGTAATTCTTGCAGCTGTTGTTACTACTTTATGCTTACTTATAATATCTAGTTTGACAAGAAAATCTTAAAGATTTGATTAGTGATTATTTTCCTTTAAGATATCACGTATTTCTTCCAATAAAGCTTCTTCTTTAGATGGCGTAGGCACAGAAGGTTCTTCTTTTACGGTTTGGCTAAATGAATTTATCGCTTTTATGACAAAAAACATTGATAGGGATACTAAAAGAAAATCAATTAATGACTGTATGAATTGACCATATTTTATTGATAATTCAGCAACATCTGCTGTAGCCGGCGTTATGACGACTTTTAATGAAGTAAGGTCGATTTTTCCTGTTATAATACCAAGGATAGGCATTATAATATCATTTACGAGAGAAGTTATAATTTTTCCAAATGCTCCGCCTATTACAACACCAACTGCAAGATCTATTACATTACCCTTCATTGCAAACTTTTTAAATTCATCATACATATGCATGCCCCCGAAATAAGATTTTTTAAAATCTGTTTGTATATTTATTAATATGATATACTTTATGCTGTCTAAGTTCAATATTGATAAATTCGAACTTATTGAAGATGAATAATTAAAAGTTTGCTATTGCAAGTAATATACAGTAAAAACCATAGATTATTATCAACCTACAGAGGTGTACTTTTAAGTGACAAAGAATATTTTAAAAGAATGCAAGCTGTGTCCTTTTTGTTGCGGTGTTGACAGGACAAAGGGGCAGAAAGGCGTATGCAAGGCGCCGGGAAATGCAGTGTTGTCAAAGTATTTTGTACATAAATGGGAGGAACCTTGCATCAGTGGAGAAAATGGTTCGGGCACTGTCTTTTTCACTCACTGTAACTTAAAATGCGTATTTTGCCAGAATTTTAAAATAAGCCAAGAGGGAGCAGGCAGAGAAGTTTCTATAACGGATTTAGCCGAGATATTCTTAGAATTACAACAAAATGGTGTCAACAATATAAATCTTGTAACTCCCACTATTTATTCTGTTCAAATAATCGAAGCAGTAAAGCTTGCAAAAGAAAAGGGCCTCGCACTGCCTATAGTGTGGAATTCCAACGCCTATGAAAGAGTCGAAACGTTAAAGATGCTCACAGGCTTGGTAGACGTGTACCTTCCGGACCTAAAATATTTTAGCGATGATTTGGCTTTGAAATATTCCGCAGCACCCGGCTATTTCGATATCGCAACCCAAGCGATTCTTGAAATGTTTTCTCAGGTGGGGGAACCTGTTTTTGATGGAAACGGCATTATAAAAAAGGGCCTTGTTATAAGACATTTAGTTTTGCCCGGCCATGTCAAAGATTCAAAAAAAGTGCTTCAATGGATATCTGCCAATCTTCCAAAAGGGGTTTATATAAGCATTATGTCTCAATATGCACCATATTATAAAGCTAAAAATTATCCTGAAATAAATAAAACCCTCTCCAAAAAAGAATATGATGAAGTGATAGATTATTTTTTTGAACTCGGACTTGAAAACGGTTATATCCAAGAAGAAGGAGCCGCTTCTGATGAATACGTTCCGGATTTTGACGAATAATTAAAATTAAAAGTAGACGGTGGACAAATTTACATGATAGAATAAGGCAAACGAACAAATATTTTTGAAATGATACGGAGGTTCCTAAATGCCCAATGTATTTGATATAAAAAGAAATGATGAATGTATTTGCGGTAGCGGCAAAAAGTACAAAAAATGCTGTCTTCCAAGGATTGAGGAAATTGAAACAGAACTAATCAAAGAGTTAGAGAAAGATTTTGATATCAACCAATATGGAAAAGACTTTATAAGGGTAGTAAGTGTCATGTTCGGCTTTGAAATGAAAGAAGATGCAGGGGAGGCCGATACTGAAAGGATTGCAAAAATAATCTCCGAACTTTGGGAAGAAAATGATCTTGATTTGGATAGCATTCAAAAATCGGCAGAAGCTATATTTCAACTTGTCAGCAGTAAAGAAGAGCTAAAGTTTTTCCGAATACCGGCAAAAGTTTTTATAGAAAATGATACCGATAATTTTGACGATCTATTTGATGAGGTGCTTGAGGACCTGTCTATAGAAGAATATCTTCTTGAACTGGCATCCATAATCCGCACTAGTTTTTTTACTGATGATGAACTAAAGACTATTTTTAATTGGATAAGTCTTGGACTTGCAGATCCATGGCAAACCGGCTTTTTTGATGTTCTTTTTCAGATAAGCCTTAAGGAAATGGGAGAGGCTGCCGAGAAATTTCATCAAATCGCAAAAAACGAACCCGATGATTCTTCCGAAGACGCTTTTTCGCAACTTGAACCACTATTTAAGGAATATCCGATTTTCGAAGAATTTGTCGGTATAAAAGCATTATACAATTTCGAAAGTGAATTGGACTATTTGCTAAATAATGGAGTAGAATTTGAATTTCCATTCTACATAATTTACACCTTATTTCTGAAGTTTTTATCGGCAATAAATGAGGTGATAAAAGAAGATTTAGCTTATTTAAAATTATACTGCCCTGACCTGACATTCAGTGCAGCGAACGCCGTGCTGCAGGAAGAAGAAGTAATTGAAGAAGTTTACAAAGATATATTAAAGGCGTTATCGGAGACATTAGAAGAAAATAAAGACAAAAATGAAGAACTGTGTTATGTGATTGTAAGCATTACATCTTTCTTTTTTATGCCACTGTGGACCCATATTATTGCAATCGAAAAAATTCTCGCTTTATCGATGCAGAAATATTTTATGAAATTGCCGAGGACTGTGGATGACAGTCAACTTACGTTAAATTCTGCAAAACAACTTGTAAATCGTGAGTTTTTAAATAACTATATTTCATACCTTAATTCAAAAGGCTTAGAAAAAGAAGCATCTATTTTGCAAAAAACTTACGAAGAAGCAACTAGCCAAGATGCTATTAAAGAAATAGATATAGAAGAAATAATAGATATAATAACAGATGAGGATATGACTTTTGAGATAGAGCTTTAGCAAATTTTGTCAATTGATGCTCAATATTTAAACTTGATACAAATTTTAAAAAGGGGTGATTAAAATTAAAAAGGTAGCTGTCCTAATAGAAAATTTTTTTGATGAGAAGGAACTGATATATCCTTATTATCGACTTAAAGAAGCTGGTTATGAAGTTCATTTAGTGGGATCGGAAAAGGACAAGGCGTATATTAGCAAAAGCGGTTTTACTGAAAAAAGCACCCATTCTTCCAAGGAAGTAAATGCTAAGGATTATGATGCTGTTGTAATACCCGGAGGATATTCCCCCGATCATATGCGCAGGAACAAAGATACACTGAATTTTGTAAGGGAAATGGATAAATTAGGTAAGCCGATAGCTGCCATTTGTCATGGACCATGGATGATGGCTTCTTGCTGCAATTTGAAGGGCAAAAAATTAACCGGGTTTTTCTCAATAAAGGACGATATTGTAAATGCAGGCGCAGAATATGTAGATGCAGAAGTAGTTGTAGATGGAAACTTGATAACATCAAGAAATCCTAATGACCTGCCGGCATTTCTTAAAGCAATAACTGAAAAGATCGGATGATAGTTTAATCAAACCATCCTTATCAAAAACGAAATCGGAACGAAGTTTTGTCATAAAGTGCGGTTACTGCCAATGCCGCATCAGTCTAAAGGTATCACAAAGACGAATTATTTAGTGATACCTTTTTTCATTAGTAGGACTAAAATTGTTAAATTTATAACTATACTTTGATTTTGTTTAATATTATGATATTATTTATATAATGGTAAGACCACCATACCATTATACCGGTTTATTAATATTAATAATTTGATAGGAGGACTTTAAAATGAAGGTAAGGCTCCCGTACCACAAAACTTTTTTGGATGTTAACATCCCTGACGAAAATTTTTTAGGGATATTAACTTCAAAATCTGAGGAATATAAACAATCTTTGCCACAAGATGAAATAGTAAGAAATGCGCTTTCGAATCCTATAGGAAGTCCAACGCTGGAAGAATTAGTAAAAGGAAAGAAAGAAGTTTTAATAATAACCAGTGATCATACACGACCCGTGCCGAGCAAAATTACAATGCCTATATTATTAGATACAATCAGAAGGACAAATCCGAATATAGATATAAAAATTATGATTGCAACTGGTTTCCACAGGCCGACAACGAAAGAAGAAATGATAAATAAATTCGGAGAAGAAATAGTTAAAAATGAAACTATTATAAACCATATGGCTTTTGATAATGATCAGCTAGAATATGTTGGCCTTTTGCCTTCAGGTGGCAGGCTATATTTAAACAAAATGGTTTGCAAATCAGAATTAGTTATATCCGAGGGCTTTATTGAACCACATTTTTTTGCCGGCTTTTCAGGGGGAAGAAAGAGCATTCTTCCGGGTGTGGCAGGTGCAACATCTGTCATGGAAAATCATTGCGCAAAATTTATTGCAAGTCCTTATGCAAGAACAGGCAACCTGGAAAATAATCCAATACATAAAGATATGCTATTTGCAGCAAAAGCAGCTAATCTTGCCTTCATATTAAATGTTGTGATAGATAAAGATAAAAAAATCATAAATGCCTTTAGCGGTGACAGCATTCTAGCCCATGAGGAAGGGTGCAAATTCGTAAAACAACTTTCAAGCGTAAAGGCAAAGCCTGCAGATATTGTTATTTCTACAAACGGAGGGTATCCTTTAGACCAAAATCTTTATCAATCCGTAAAAGGGATGACTACGGCAGAGGCAACATGCCGCGAGAACGGAGTAATTATAATGGTTGCCGCATGTAATGATGGTCATGGCGGAGAGTCTTTTTATAACAACATGAAAAGCGCGAAAAACCCCAGGGAAATCTTGGATAGATTAGCAAAGGTGCCTCCGGAAGATACGGCACCTGATCAGTGGGAATTTCAAATTTTATCAAGGATTCTTGATAAGCATACCGTCATATTTGTAACAGATATGTGTGATCCTAAAATGATTGAGGATTGCCATATGATTCATGCTTACACAGTAGAAGACGCTATAAAGCAGGCGCTAAAACTCAAAGGGAATAATGCAAAAATTACAGTAATTCCAGATGGTGTTTCAGTGATAGTGGAGAACGACTGAGCTGCTATATAATTTTATTTCTCCTACATTCGAAAATAATAAGCCCGGAATCCCATATAAAAAATAGCCGATTCCAGGCTTTTATTTTTGTACTCAATTGCTATTATACAAATTTTTAATTTGACAGATGCCACCTCAGCATTTAGTGTAAGTATAGTATATAATTGCCACAATTGCTTTGAAAGATATTAGACTTTTCGTAACAATAGGGCTGCTATATAATGCATAATGAAGGGAGTTGTTATAATTTGATAGATGAGCGATGCGCGCAGCTGCTTGGTCAAATTATATCATCAGAAAAACCGATTAAAATTTCAGAGCTTGCTAAAAAGTTCAAAGTATCTTCAAGAACAATTAGATATGATTTAGACAAAATTGATGACTTTTTAAAAACCAACGATTTGCCACAATTAATCAGAAAACCTAATTCCGGAATCGAATATGCGCCTATGCCTTCTCAAAAACAAAAAATTATGACATTACTTGAAGAAATTACAAGCTATAACTATGTATTAACTCCTAAAGAACGACAGACTATGATACTTACAGAACTTTTTCAGGCAAAAGATTATATAACAATCGATGAAATCGCAGATGTTTTGTCGGTAAGTCGAGGCACCGTTTCAAATGATTTAAAGCCAGTAAGAACATGGCTTGCGCATCATAATCTTCAACTTGAATCTGTGCCGCATTTTGGCCTTAAAGTAAAAGGATATGAACAAGACTTAAGAAGAGCCGTGATTTCCCTATTATCAGAAAATATGGAAGTCGAGAAAGCGCTAAACCTTATAAAAACACCAATTCATCGAAGAATAAATATAGTAGCAGATAAGCAAATAAAAAAGTTGTTTCAAGACCTTGATATTTTGCCTATAGAAAAGTCGATACAAATAGCTGAAAAGCAGTTAAAAACAACATTTGCCGATAATGCATATTCCGGATTGGTAATTCATCTTGCGCTTGCAATAAAACGTATACAACTTAACAAAAATATAGTAATGCCGGAAGAAGAATTGTCACGACTCAAATTTACCAAAGAATTTGCAGTAGCTTCGAGCATGGTTGCATTTTTAGAAGAAAGCTACAATATTAAGATTCCTGATGATGAAATCGGCTACATCACAATACATCTGTTAGGCGGGAAAGTTACAGAAGCTGATATATTTTCAAGCAAAGAGTGGTTGCAGCTGCAAATTTTAACAGATGAGATTATTAAAACTATAGGAGAAAAGTTAAATAAAGATTTTTCAATCGATACAGAGCTGCACAACGGCCTCTTAAAACACTTAGAACCTACTATTTATCGCCTCAGACATAATCTACCTCTTAAAAATCCAATTTTGCACGAAATTAAACGCAATTATCCGGAAATATTTAAGGCGGTTCAACTATCTCTAAAACCATTGGAAAACTATATAGGCAAAAAGATTCCTGATGAAGAAGCTGGTTTTATTGCAATTCATATAGGTGCAGCAGTTGAGAGAAATAAAGCGACATGCAGCAATATATACAACGCAGTTGTGGTTTGCGGAACAGGTGTAGGCACAGCAAAGCTTTTGTCTTCAAGAATTAAAAGTCAATTTAACAATATAAATGTTGTAAACACGATTGCAAGCCGCCAGATAGAAGAAACCAGCAAAAATGATAGAGTAGATTTAATAATTTCAACAATTCCTACTGGCAGCAAAGATATACCTGAAATCGTAGTGAATCCACTGCTTCCGGAAAAAGATATAGAAAGAATATACCGGCTTTTGTCAAAGATTCAGCCGAATATATCCGCTTATACAAACAATCAAAACCAATTGGAAGAAATTCTCAAGATTATAGATAAATACTGCATAATAAAAGATCAGCAGGAATTAGCAAGAGAATTATCAAGTTTTTTAAATCTTGCAAGTTATAACAGCTCGAAGGGAGTTGCCCAGCCAGTGTTAAAAGATTTATTAACAGAAAAAACAATAGAACTGAATGTCGAAGCAAGCGATTGGGAAGAGGCAATCAGAAAAGGAGGTGAGGTTTTAGTAAGAGAAGGTTTTGTAGAACCCAGGTATGTTGATGCAATGATAAAAAACGTCAAAGAACTTGGTCCCTATATCGTCATTGCTCCCGGTATAGCAATGCCTCACGCCCGCCCGGAAGATGGAGTGAAAAAAACGGGAATGAGCCTTATAACACTCATAGAACCTATTGATTTCGGCCATGTGCAGAACGATCCTGTAAAAATCATACTGTGCCTCTGTTCAGTAGATAATAATAGCCACATTAAAGCTTTATCGCAACTAATGAAATTTATCAGTGATGAGGAGGTGATAAAAGGATTAAATAAAGGCGATACAAGTTATGTATTAAATAAATTAACTGATTTATCAGAGGAGTGATTTAATTGAAGATTATAACGGTATGTGGTATGGGACTGGGAACCAGCTTGATGATGAAAATGAATATTGAAAGTGTATTAAAAAAGTTAGGTAAGTCAGCACAGATTGATAATGTAGATCTAGGTTCTATAAAAGGAGTTGATGCAGATTTAATTATAGCTTCAAAAGAAATGGAAACAAGATTGAATAGTTTAAAATGTCCCAAAATTTTTATAAACAATTTGATAGATCAGTCTGAGTTAGAGCAAAAATTAAGAGATTTTTTTAAAAATTAAATTCGCCGCTATAAAATAATGATAATAATATTACGTCCTAAAAAATAATTAATTTATTAAGGAGGACAAAATGGAAATAGTTAATTTTATAAGCATGATTTTATCAGAACCAGCTATAATATTAGGTCTAGTGGCAGCTTTGGGATTAATAGCTTTGCATAAATCTTTTAGTGATATTCTGATAGGGACGATCAAAACTATTTTAGGTTTTTTAATATTAACTGGAGGCTCGGGCATTATAGTAAATGCATTAATTCCATTTAGTACTATGTTTCAGGAAGCATTCCAGCTGACGGGAATAGTCGCCGAAGATAATTCGCTTGTTGCAGCTGTTTCATCGTTCTTAGGAAGCCAAACCGCAATGATAATGGTTTTTGCGTTCCTAATAAATCTGATATTAGCTAGAATAACTCCATACAAATATGTTTTTCTGACAGGCCATATGATTTGGAGTTTTGCGGGCACAATGGCTATTTTGTTTGATCAAATGGGTTTTGCTGGCTGGAAATTAGTTTTGCTTGGTTCGATTGTTGAAGGAGTTTGCATGGTGATATTTCCAGCCATATCACAACCAATTGTTAGAAAAGTTACAGGCTCTGATGAAGTAGCCTTTGGATTTTGGGGCAGCTCTTGGATCACATTATCTGCTTGGGTTGGTAAATTTTTTGGGAATCCCGACGAATCTGCAGAAGAAATAAATGTACCAAAAGGACTTGATTTTTTCAGAGACATGTCCATTTTTATGTCTATTGTTATGGTAATTATATATGTTGTTACTGCCCTGTTTGCAGGTCCGGAAATTGGAAGTAAATTAAGCGGCAATCAAAATTATATTATATATTCAGTTATTCAAGCGTTGACTTTTGTTGCTGGTGTATTAGTGCTTTTACAAGGCGTCAGAATGTTTTTAGGAGAAATTATACCTGCTTTTAAAGGAATAAGCGAATATATAGTTCCTGGTGCAAAACCAGCTTTAGATGTTCCTATTTTCTATTCTTATTCACCTACTGCTGTAGTTCTGGGCTTCATATCTGCCGTTATAGGATCATTAATAGCGACTTTTTTGACGAGATTTATTGCTCCAGTAGTAGTATTGCCAAGCGTTATAGGAATGTTTTTTATGGGTGCAGCCGCAGGCGTATTTGGGAATATTTTAGGCGGAAGAAAAGCTTCTTTAGTAGCTGGTTTCTTTTTAGGATTTACTTGGCCGCTAATGGTAGCCTTTGCCTATCCTTTATTGGATGTGACAAAATACGGTGTTCAAGGTCTCTGGTTTGCATCTCCTGATGCCATACTCGTGGTAGTTATAATTAAATGTTTAGGTAAACTGTTTGGAATATAAAAATAATTTAATTAAAGGAGTAATAAAATGGCTTATATTAATACAGTTTTAGGGAAAATTGATATTAAAAACTTAGGTTTTACTTATACTCATGAACATCTGCTTGCTCATCCGCCAGAATGGAAAAGAAAAGAAGATCCAGATTTAGAACTGCCAAGTATTGAATGCGCTATAATTGAGTTAAAAAAGTTTTATAATGCTGGTGGGAGAACTTTAGTTGAAGGAAGTACTATTGATTATGGAAGAGAACCTGAGAGGTTAAAAATTATAGCAACTCAAGTGCCTATAAATATTGTATGCTCAACCGGATTTAATAAGGCTTCCTACTACCCTGTTTGGGTGAAAGAAATTGAATTTAATGATTTGGTCGATCTATTTGTTAAGGAAATAGAAGAAGGGATCGGCAATACAGGTATAAAGGCAGGACAAATAAAGATAGGAACCTCATATAATGTTATAACTACAACCGAAGAAAAGGTGGCTGCAGCAGCTGCAAAAGCACAAAATATAACGAAAGCTCCAATTTGGTGTCATACTGAAAATGGCACAATGGGCATCGAATTACTGGATATATTAGAAAAAAATGGTGCTGATATTTCTAAAGTAGCCATTGGCCATTCTGATAGAAATGCAGATTATAAATACCACTTAGATATATTAAAAAGAGGCGCATATTTACAATTTGATGGTCCGGGGAAAATAAAATATTATCCAGATAGTACGAGGATAGAACTTATAAAAAGAATAATAAATAATGGGTTTGAAAATAAATTATTAATCTCAGGAGACATGGGACGAAAATCATATTTATCTGCTTATGGTGGCGGTCCGGGATTTGAATATATAATTAAGAAGTTTACAAAAAGGATGTTAGAAGAAGGAATTGAGCAAAAAATTATAAATAAGATATTTATCGAAAATCCAGCAAATTGGTTGCAGATAGAAAAAGATTGAGTTTTTGGAGGATAGACAAATGTTTTACAATATAGAGCAATTAGCAAGGCCAGAAGTGGAAGATATTTTCAAAAAAAATCCTGTAGTAATTTTGCCTGTAGGGGCAACTGAACAACACGGTCCCCACTTGCCATATGGTACAGATACATTTTATGCTGAATATGTAGCGAAAAGAGTGGCCGATAGATTAAATGCGGCAATATTACCCACTATGCCCTATGGTTATTCGTATGTATGGGAAGGAATACCAGGGGTGATTTCACTAAAAGAAGATACTTTTAAGGCGCTAATTAAAGACATTAGCTATAGTATACAAAAATATGGATGCAAATGTTTAGTAATTATAACGGGTCATGAAGCAAATAACAGACCTTTAAAGTTTGCAATCAGAGAAATTCATGATCAAATTAATTTTAGAATATTATATTTTAATTATCCTAATATTATAAAATTTTCCAATAAAATCATTGAATCACAAAAGTGGAATAATATGATACATGCCTGCGAAATTGAAACTTCAGTAATGCTTGCCATTAATGAAAATTTTGTGAAGATAAATAGAGCTTTAAAGGAATATCCTGATACTCCAGATGATTATGGATACTCTGATGACTATTTAGGGAATATTACTAAGTCGGGTATATTTGGAGATGCAACTTTAGCCACTAAAGAGAAAGGTGAATATTTATTAGACGCAATGGTGACTTTTATTACTGACAAAGTTATTAAAATATTGGACAAACAACCAAAATAAAGGTCTGTATATAATTGTAAAGAAAAAAGTATAAATAACCATTATAAATTGACGTGCGTCGATTCGTCGCTAAGTATATAGGCTGGTGAAACACCGAGCCCGGTAAAGTCCAGCCAATAGCGGGTACAAGCCTTGGGGTCGAAGCCGATGCCGTCTTCATGGCAGCAGGCAGCAATCCGCAAACGAGAAGGCAAGGATGCAGAGGTTCGACCGGGGTCCAAGAGCGCGGTGAGCTCGCAAGTATAGTTAGCATACCCGGGAGACCTCGTAGGCTCGCAAAAGAGTATGAAAGGTAAGCGTTTTGTAAACGGAGCCAAACAAATGACCTGCGAGCTGTTATGGCAGACATACTAAATGAAGTGTACAAAAACATATTTCTAGACACATCTACGAATTCAGGTCAGGCAGGAAATGCCATGACGCGATAAAAGAACTAAACCGCATAATAGGAAGATGCAAAGTGAGCTATGTGCTCGAAGCAGACATCAAAGAGTTCTTTGACAATATAGAACAGAAGCAGCTGATGGAGTTCATCGCACACGATATTGACGATAAGAACTTTAGCAGGTACATTATCCGATTCTTAAAGTCAGCGATAATGGAAGAAGGCAAATACCATGAAAGCGACAAAGGGACAGCCCAAAGCTTGCCTCTATCGCCGATACTTGCCAACATATACCCGCACTACATCCTTGACATATGATTTGCCTATCTCAAAGAAAACAAAAAGTTCATGGGCGAAGCGTATATAGTGCGATACGCAAATGACTTTGTGATGCTCTTTCAATACAAGAGCGACACAGATAAGATTTACGACGCGCTGTCAAGGATGGGAAAATTCGGACTTAAGCTGGCGATGGACAAGACAAAGATACTGCCGTTCGGTAAATTTACAAAACAAAACAGCAAAAACTGCAAGACCGAAACATTCGGCTTCCTCGGCTTCGCTTTCAGCACTGGTGCGACCAGAAGCGGCAAGCACAGAGCATGCATCCGGACGAACAAAGAAGCTCAAAGCGAAAAGACAAGCAGCCAAGACAGGCTCAAAGAGCGTCGGCAGCAGAAACATTCAAGATGCTAAACAAGAAGCTGCAAGGGCATGTAAACTACTATGATATAAACGGGAACTCAAAGATGATGGCAAACTTCTTCATGTGCGTCAAAGAGACATTCATAAAAATACTTCGAGCCAGAAGGCAGAAACACCCCATAAAATGAGAAGACTATCAGAGGATGTGGCACTACATTAAACCGCCCAAGATCATGATTAATATTCAGGTATGACAAGCAAAAGTATAACAATACGTGTGTGTCAGAAGAGCCATTTGCGGAAAAACCGCACGTACGGTTCTGTGAAGGGTGGTAGGCAATCCCTTCACAATACTAAAATATTTTGGAAGGAGTGTCGAGACTGCCTACTCGATGATCATTATGAATGATATAGAAGTATTACAAAAAATAAAAGCGGAAGGTATATGTGCAATAATAAGAGGCCAAACCCTAGATTCATTGTACAATATTGTTGATGCTCTGATATCTGGTGGGATCAGGATTGTTGAAATAACATTTGATACAAATAATGCAGATGACATGATAGGAGAACTAACTAAATACTACAAAGACGATGTTTTAGTTGGAGCAGGTACAGTTATTGATTCGGAAACAGCAAGGACTGCAATATTAGCTGGAGCAAAATTTGTACTATCGCCTACTTTAAATGTAAATGTAATCAAAATGTGCAAACGATATAGTGTATTAGCGGTTCCTGGTGTCACAACGGCAACTGAAGCATTGACTGCATGGGAAAACGGTGCACAGCTAGTAAAAATCTTTCCTGCCGGAGTGCTAGGTCCAAATTATATTAAACAAATAAAGGGTCCCTTGTCCCAAATCGAAATGATGGCGGTGGGCTCGGTTGATCTGGAGAATTTTAAACAGTTAATAAATGCTGGTGCCTGCGCAGCTGGAATAGGCGGGGAATTAGTAAGCAGCAATCTAGTTAAAGAATGTAATTTTAGCGAAATTACTAGGAGAGCTAAATTGTTGAAAAATTATTTCAAAGAAATTAAAGAAGTTATGTAAAATTTTATATAAACCATAAAAAGGAATAATTTCACATAGTGACTTAGGCTCTAGTTGTACAACCTATGATTTTGAAAATTTTCCTTGTTGAAAAATATTATCCAATTTCTGTAGAAAAGGCAATCTTTAGAAGCTTTGCCGAACACTTCAATTAGGTATTAAATCCATTTAAGTATTAAAGATGAAAAATTAACCATTATAAATACTATGATTCAAATACTGCAAGAAAAGCCGTTTTCCAATATATCGAATTCTGGTATAACAGAGAAAGAATTCATAGGATGATGACTATATGACACCCCAAAAGATATCCGAAAGTATAACATCAATTATCGAAGCAGTTAAATATTTTTGTGTCTACTATCTTGACCCAAGTCCAAGCCTTTACATTATATGATTACAATAATAAGAAGATTATATCCTTCCACCTTCTCTTCGGCGTATTGCCTGCATAATTTAAGACGAGAAAATAAGAAGCCCCATTATAAAGCTGAGCTACGGCTCGGCTTTATAAATTTACCAACCTAAATGTTATCCTTTTTAATTACCCAAGATTCATTATTTCCTACTAATCAAGCTCAAGCTGTGCCGCTACCATTCATTTTTTAAAACTTATTATAAAAGTTATAAAAATATGGCTGATGTGCTATAATAATAATCGCAGACAAAATGGGGATTACTTTTCTTTCTTATAATTTATTATCAATGATTGGAGGAAAAAAATGGACTTAAAATCAATTAGCGATAATGTTTCAAAAGCAATTGAAGAGCTGTTTTCTATAGCCCCTGTAAAGCCCGGCCAGATTCTTGTGATAGGCTGCAGCACAAGTGAGATTATGGGCGGGAGAATAGGGAAATATTCCAGCATGGAAGCTGCAGAGGCTGTTGTGGAAGGCATAGCAAATGTCATACCAAAATATGATGTCAGACTTGCTGCTCAGTGCTGTGAGCACTTGAATCGCGCACTGGTTGTAGAGGAAAAAGTAGCAGAACAATATAATTTAGAAGTAGTCACAGTAAAACCTGCCATGCATGCCGGAGGCGCTTTTGCAACCACGGTTTTCGAGAAAATGGAGCATCCTGTGGTAGTGGAATACATAAAAGGACACTTCGGTCTTGATATAGGGGATACATTAATAGGAATGCACATAAAACATGTAGCTGTTCCGGTAAGGCTTAGCATCAATAAAATAGGACAAGCCAATCTTGTAGCGGCTCGTTACCGCCCTAAGCTCATCGGTGGCGCTCGAGCGGTAATCCCTGAGACGTGGGATAAAACAGGTCAAAAATAAAAAATTTCATAGGGCAATACTTTTAATAAAATCACCGGTTTCAATATTGACAAGGGATAGATTTGATTTTTCGAAAATAGCAAAAGATGGTGTACCGTCTTTTGGCAGCGCACAAGAACCCGGATTTAAAAGTATCAGCCCTTCTTTTTTTTCTAAGACTTTTACATGAGTGTGGCCTGTTATTAAAATATCAATTTTCCATTTTTTAGCAAGTGAGATAAGTTCCTCTTCTGTGGTTTGATGACCATGCGTAATGAGAATTTTACACCCATCAATTATCAGTAATGCATAAGGAGACTGAATCGGAACTGAAAGCACCACCTGATCAATGGGTGCATCACAGTTGCCTGCCGCCGCTATAAATGGTACATCCAATTTGTTTATGGCTTTTGCAAGTTCTGCAGGATTGTAGCCTTCGGGCAAGGGATTTCTCGGTCCGTGATAAAGTATATCTCCTGCATGAATAATATAGTCATATGGCTTTGCTATTTCCAAAGCTTTATTAAAAGCATCTAAACTTCCATGAGTATCACTTAATATTGCAATTCTCATTTTAGACCCCTCCTGTCAAATTTTAAAGTTATATTCCTATTTTACATCTACATTAAAAAAATCCTTTTGTCAATCGCATACCGACAGAAATCCAAAAGAATTTTTTGAATAGCCCGGGAATATAAAGTATAATAGAAGCAATTCGAAATTAATGATAAAGGGGAACGCGAAATGAAACTTGGAGTATGTCAGATGTCTGTTTCTGAAAAACTTGAGGTTAACAAGAATAAAATCATCAGCTTCATAAAAGAAGCTTCTTGTCAAAATATGGATTTTATTGGTTTTCCGGAAATGGCGCTTACCGGTTATACGCCGGAAATTTTATCAGATAAAAATTTAAATGAATTGGTGCAAAATGCCTTAGATGAAATTAGCAAAACCTGCGAAACGTCAAAAGTTGGAGTCGCAGTAGGACATCCCTATACTGAAGAAGGCAAACTTTACAACAGTGTATCTGTATTTTTACCCAATGGGAGAACCTATAGCTATGATAAAAAATATCCTACAAAAGCAGAATTAGAATACTTTGAAGCGGGTAAAAAAGACCTTTTTGTTTTTACATATAAAACCAAAACAATTGGCATTATGATATGTAGAGACCAAAACTATCCAAGTCTTGCCAAAGAACTTAAAAATAAAGGGGCGGAATTTATATATATTCTATCAGCTCATTTTTATAATCCTAAAGAGGCCCGATGGAAGTTAGAAAAAAATAGGGCGATTCCTATAACAAGAGCGGTTGAAAACCAAGTTTATGTTCTGCTATCAAATTTTGTAGGTTCACATATTGGAATGGTAAGCTTGGGCAATAGCCTGATTGTTGATCCGGAGGGAGCGGTGGCAGTTTCAACTGGAGAAAGCGAAGAAACCTTAATTTCAATTTCAGTTTTACCATAAACTTCAAGTATTATGTACACATGCTTAATTAGTGTTCAAATATTAAGATTTCATGGTAAAATATATTCAACAGCCAGGCAAATAGAGAAAATTTTAGGGGGTTTATGGCATGAAAAAAGTCAGACAATTTTTAGTGTTGCTATTAATACTGATTTTATGTGTTTCGTTAGTTGCCGGATGCGCTCAGTCGGCCAATAAGGCACCGACCAATTCGAAAAATACCCAGGAAAATCAGACGAAAGTTAAAAACCCCGATACCATGGTAGTAGCCTATAATGATCAGCCCACCACATTAGATCCTCATATAGCTTATGATCCAGAATCATTGCAAGCTATTTCACAGGTTTATGAGGGATTGGTTACTTACAAAGGCGGCACAAATGAAGTTGTCCCACAACTTGCGGAAAGATGGGAAACAAGCAGTGATGGGAAAGTGTGGACCTTCTACCTTAAAAAGAATATAAAGTTTACAGATGGAGCTCCATTTAACGCAGATGCTGTCAAAACTTCTTTTGAAAGACTGCTTAAAATTAATCAGGGGCCGGCGTGGATGTTCGATATGATAAAAAGCATAGACGTGGTTGATGAATACACCGTAAAATTTAACCTTGAATACGCCTTTGTTCCGTTTATTCATGCTCTCGCAAACCCTTCAGGTCCGATGATTATAAGTCCTAAGGCTATAAAAGAACATGAAGAAAATGGAGATTTGGCACAAAATTGGTTAAGACAAAACATGGTAGGTACCGGCCCTTATATGCTGGAAAGCTGGAATATGGGTCAGGACTTTACGCTGGTAAAAAACCCCGACTATTGGGGAGGATGGGAAGGAAAACACGTTTCCAAGGTTGTGTACAAAGTTGTTCAAGAATCTTCTTCCCAAAGGCTTATGTTGGAAAGCGGAGATGCAGATTTTGCAAATGCCATACCACGAGATGTTATAGAAGATCTTTCGAAAAATCCCGATATAACTGTACAAGTTGACAGTACCGTCAACTTGCTTAATCTGTTTTTTAATAACCAAAGAGGTGCTCTAAAAGATAAAAGAGTGCGTCAGGCTATGGCGTATGGATTTTCTTATGATGACTGCATAAAGGGCGTATTTAACAATTTAGGCAAAAGAATGCAGGGACCACTCCCGCCAGGAATGTGGGCCCATGATTCAACCATTAAACCCTACGAAAAAGATGTAGAAAAAGCTAAAAAGCTTCTAGAAGAAGCAGGATATCCGGGAGGAAAAGGTCTAAAGTTTACAATAATGGTAGAGACAGGCTCTGAAGACTATAAAAAAGTTGCAGAACTGTTTCAAAGCGATATGAAAGAACTTGGGATAGATATCAGCATACAGGTTTTAGCATGGGCAACCATAAAAGATATGTTGGCATCAGCGGAAACTGCACCTGATATGTTTATAAGCGGTTTTTATCCTGACTATTTAGACCCGGATAATGTGCTTTATGCTCTTTACAGCTCAAGAACCATAGGCAGCATAAACGAATCTTTCTATACAAATCCGCAAGTGGATCAGCTTTTAGAGGAGGCTCGCCGCTCTACGGATTTGGCCCATAGAGAAGAACTTTATAAAAGAGCCCAACAAATAATAAACGATGATTGTCCGGCAATATTCATACTTGTACGCGACAATATTACGACTATGAGGTCATGGGTAAAAGGTTTTGTATTTCACCCGATTCTCGTAAATCGCTATTACTTTATGTATAAGGAATGACCTGGAGGGGTAATTTTGACAACATATATTGCAAGAAGAATTGCAATGCTAATCGTTGTTTTAATTGGCATGTCGCTGTTAACTTTTATAATATCACATGCAATTCCGGGGGATCCGGTTCGCCTTGCGGCCGGTCCCCATGCAGGTCCTGAGCAGATTGAATCCTTGAGGAAGCAGCTAGGTTTTGATAAGCCACTGCCCGTTCAGTATTTAATGTATATTTCAGATCTTTTGCATGGAGATATGGGCACTTCTATCGAGACAAGAAAACCTGTAAGGGAAGAGGTCCTAACATATCTTCCTGCCACAGCCGAACTTTCAATTTTTGCCCTTTTAATAAGTGTAGCTATAGGATTGCCGCTGGGAGTTGTTTCGGCTACAAGAAAAAATACATTTATAGATAACGGAGGTAGAATTGCAAGTCTGCTCGGTGCATCAACTCCTATATTTTGGTTGGGGCTTTTGCTTCAACTTTTATTTTACAAAAAATTAGGCCTTCTCCCTATAGGCGGGCGCATAGGAATAGAACTAAATCCCCCTGCACATATAACCGGTTTTTATATAATCGACAGCATTTTAAGCGGCGATTGGCTCGCGCTAAAGAGTAGTATACTTCACTTAATATTGCCTGCATTTACCTTAGGATACGGTTCCATGGCTGTATTTACACGAATGACTCGCTCGAGCATTTTGGAAGTATTGAATGAAGACTATATTAAGACAGCAAGAGCTAAGGGACTTAGCGAAAGAGTTGTAATTTATAAGCATGCTTTAAGAAATGCCATACTACCGGTGATGACTATTATCGGTCTCCAATTTGCATCGCTTTTAGGAGGTGCTGTGCTTACTGAAACGGTGTTTTCGTGGCCGGGTATAGGAAACTACGGTGTGCATGCCATAATGACATTAAATTTTCCGGCTATTATGGGAGTGACACTGATTACAACCGTAATATTTGTAATCGTAAACTTAATTGTCGATATAAGTTATGCCTTTATCGATCCTAGAATCGTTTATAAATAATCGAGGTAGCTGATAATGAACAAAAAAACTTTACTAAAGTTCTTTAAAAATCCTTTGAATCTAATAGGTACGTTGATTATTATTATGCTGATACTTGTTGCTGTATTCGCTCCTTACATAGCAAAATTTGACCCGATAGAAATTTCTATGAGCGATAAGCTTTTACCACCGGGCAGTCGCCACCTTTTTGGCACTGATGAAATGGGAAGAGATATATTCAGCAGAATAGTTTACGGTGCGCGCATATCCCTTGCAGTAGGGATAGAGGTAGTAACTTTTGCTGCGGTTATAGGAGTGATATTAGGGGGAATTAGCGGATATTTTGGCGGGTGGATAGATGAAATAATAATGAGAATTACTGACATGTTTTTATCCTTCCCCTCATTTATACTTGCAATGGCAGTTGCAGCTGCCTTAGGACCGAGTCTTACAAATGCTGTGATGGCAGTAAGCCTTACATGGTGGCCGTGGTATACCAGAATAGTAAGAGGTCAGATTTTGGCCTTAAAGGAATTTGAATATGTGGAGGCTGCAAAAGCAATCGGCAATAATGATATGAAAATCATCTTTAAACACATTCTACCGAATTGCATTTCGCCTGTTATCGTGGAAGCTACCATGGATATAGGATTTGCTATACAGCTTACTGCCGGTTTAAGCTTTATTGGTCTTGGAGCACAGCCTCCCACTGCTGAATGGGGTGCCATGATTTCAACCGGCCGTCAGTATATATTAAGTCATTGGTGGTATCCTACTTTTCCGGGTATGGCAATTCTTATAACGGTTTTAGGCTTTAATCTGATAGGAGACGGACTTAGAGATTTTTTAGATCCCAAAACAAGGAAGTTTACAGAACGTTAGAATTGCTTAGGAGGATTTTATATGATTGAAATTAATAAAAAAGAACTAGTCAAAAAAGCCTTATCTGCCATGGAAAATGCATATGTGCCTTATTCTAAGTTTCCCGTGGGAGCTTGCGCGGCTACTGCAGACGGGGAAACGATCTTAGGCTGCAATATTGAAAATGCATCATATGGGCTTACCGTATGTGCTGAAAGAGTAACGCTTTTTAAGGCTTATTCAGAAGGAAAAAAGAATATAGTGGCCTTAGCTGTCGCTGCAAATGTAGATGAACCGGTTTCTCCTTGCGGAGCCTGCAGACAGGTTATAGCTGAGCTTGCACCTTCTGCTGTTATTTATCTTTCAAATAAAGACGGCTCCAAAATAAAAACAATGACCGTAGAGGAACTTTTACCTTATGCATTTCGTCTGTGATTTTTGGCGTAAAATCAGCTTAATAAGTAGTGCAGGAAATTAAATAAATTTTTGGATGGGCGGTGATATCGTGTTTTTTATGACAGATATTATTGAAAAAAAGAAGCGGGGATTAAAACTTTCAAAAGAGGAGATACAGTTTGTAATTGACGGCTATGTAAACGGCGGCATTCCTGATTATCAGATATCGGCTCTGCTTATGGCAATTTATTTTAAAGGAATGGACGAAGATGAGACAACAAATCTTACTATGGCTATGGCTTACTCAGGTGAGACAGTAGATTTATCTGAAATCAAAGGCATTAAAGTGGATAAACATTCTACAGGAGGTATTGCAGACACCACTACGTTGGTTTTAGTTCCCCTTGCTTCTTCTGTAGGAGTAAAGATCGCAAAAATGTCCGGACGAGGTTTAGGACATACGGGAGGCACTATAGATAAGCTGGAATCAATTCCCGGATTTTGCTGCGAACTGGATGCAAAAACTTTTATCAATTCAGTAAACACCATTGGCGCTGCAATAACAGGCCAATCAAAGAACCTGGTGCCGGCAGACAAAATGCTTTATGCACTAAGGGATGTAACAGCAACAGTAGATTCCATGCCTCTTATAGCAAGTTCAATAATGAGTAAAAAAATTGCCGGTGGTGCCGATAAAATAATCTTAGATGTAAAGTTTGGCAGCGGTGCCTTTATGAAAACCTTTGAAGATGCCTTAGAGCTCGGACGTCTAATGGTAAAGATAGGAAATAGAGCGGAAAGAGAAACTATAGCCTATATTACTGATATGGAGCAGCCTCTAGGTCTTGCTATCGGCAATGCCATAGAGGTTATAGAAGCAATAGAGGTGCTGAAAGGAAGCGGACATCCGGATCTTCTTACACTTTGCCTTGAGTTTGCTGCAGAAATGATGCGAATGGCTGAAATTGAAAGCGATAAATCAAAGGCTGTGGCAAAACTAAAAGATAGCATAGACACAGGAAAAGCACTTGAAAAATTTAGTGAGATAATAAAAAACCAGGGAGGAAATCCGAAAGTTATCCAGGATTATTCACTGTTTCCTCAAGCTAAATATGAACTTGAAGTTACCGCAGCACAAGACGGCTACGTAAGCAAAATCGATGGAGTGCGTTTAGGCACTACAGCCATGAAACTTGGAGCAGGCAGGCAAAAAAAGGATGATGTGATAGATCCGGCAGTGGGTATTTGGATATATAAAAAAGTTGGAGATGAAGTAAATAAGGGCGAAGCCTTTGCAAAAATTTTAGCAAATGACAGAGCAAAACTTGACTGGGCGAAGGATGAAGTAAAAGAAGCCTTTGAATTTGACTTAAAGCCCACTGAAAAAAGAAAGGTTATTTGGGCAAAGATAACAGGAGATAAAACAGCAAAGTTTTAAAAAGGGATGGTCATCATGATAAAAAAAGTTACTATGATAGTGCTTGACAGTGTAGGTGTTGGAGAAATGCCGGATGCTGCAAAATACGGAGATGAGGGAAGCAACACGCTGGGAAATACAGCACGGGCTGTAGGCGGGCTTAATATGCCTAACATGCAAAAGCTGGGCATTGGAAATATTATAGATGTGATGGGAGTGCCGCCGGTAAAAAAGCCTCTTGGCGCATATGGCAAGGCAGCCGAAAAATCTCCCGGCAAAGATACTACTACAGGACATTGGGAGCTTGCGGGAGTCGTCCTGGAAAGGCCGTTTCCTGTATATCCTAACGGCTTTCCTCCAGAAATAATAGAGGAATTTGAAAAAAGAACAGGCACTAAAGTCTTAGGCAACAAGCCGGCCTCAGGCACGCAAATAATCCAAGAGCTGGGAGATGAGCATGTCAGGACCAAGTGCCCAATAGTATATACTTCGGCTGATTCTGTATTTCAGATAGCAGCTCACGAAGATATAATTCCACTTGAAAGACTTTATGAGATGTGCAGAATTGCCAGAGAGATACTTCAGGGAGAACACGCGGTGGCAAGAGTAATAGCACGTCCGTTTACCGGTACATCGGGAAATTACGTAAGAACATATAACAGAGCTGATTTTTCACTAAAACCCCCTTACGAGACCCTCCTTGACAAGGTTTTGGCTGCCGGGATGGAAGTTATCGGCGTCGGCAAAATTTGGGATATTTTTGCAGGACAGGGTATAACTAAGTCGATTCATACAAATGGGAATACAGATGGGATAAATAAAACTATTTTAGCTATGAATGAGCTTGACCGGGGACTAGTATTTACAAATCTTGTGGATTACGACATGCTTTACGGACACAGAAACGATCCTGTAGGATATGCAAAAGCCTTAGAAGAATTTGATGCCCGTCTTCCTGAAATAATTTCAAAACTTAAAGAAGAAGATGTGCTGATAATTACCGCGGACCATGGATGTGATCCAACCACTGAAAGCACTGACCATTCAAGGGAATATATTCCCGTCCTGATTTATGGAAGCAAGATAAAGCCGGCAGTAAACCTTAACACTTTGCCGTGTTTTTCTGATGTGGGCCAAACGGTAGCCGATTTTCTCGGCTGCGAAAAGCTAAAGAATGGAAAAAGCTTTAAAGAGCTTATAACATATAGTTTATGATAATCGGAGGAATGTTACATGTCTTATAGAGAAGAAGTAATGCAGGCTGTAGACCACATCAAAAATAAGATAGATACACAACCAAAAATTGGCATAGTTTTGGGCAGCGGATTAGGAGAAGTTGTTGAAGGAATAGAAAATAAGACAGTAATACCTTATTCAAATATTCCCGGATTTCCTGTTTCAACAGTAAAAGGGCATGCGGGAAATCTGGTTTTTGGAAAATTAGAAGGTAAAGATGTAGCAGCAATGCAGGGCAGATTTCATTTTTATGAGGGACACCCTATATCAAAAGTGGTTTTTGGAGTTAGGGTAATGGGTCTTCTGGGGATCAACACATTGATTGTGACAAATGCTGCAGGAGGAATTAATACATCCCTTAAACCCGGAGATTTAATGGTTATAAAAGATCATATTAATTTTGCAGGAGAAAATCCGGCTATAGGAGAGGAAATTCCGGAGTTCGGGCCTAGATTTTTTGATATGACTTATGCTTACGACCTTGAGCTTATAGAAACGGCAAAGAAAGTTTATGAAAAAAATAAGGTTGTTTATAAGGAAGGGGTATATGCATTTCTGAAAGGTCCAAGCTATGAAACACCTGCAGAAATAAAGATGCTGTCAACGATTGGCGCCGATGCTGTAGGCATGTCGACAGTACCGGAAGTCATAGCAGCAAGGCAAATGAATATAAAGGTTTTTGGAGTTTCTTGCATTACAAATATGGCTGCAGGAATTTCAAAAAATAAGCTGTCGCATCAGGAAGTAATAGAAACATCAGAGAGAGTAAAGAAAGATTTCATAAAAATAATAAGCGGCGTAGTAGCTGAAATGTAGCAGATCCTTTAATTGCACAAAGCCTTTTAAAATGATAAAATGGGGTTGGCTCAATCGAAGCCTGGAGGTGATATTTATGGAAAATGTAATTATAGTAACTGATAGTTCATCTGACCTTCCAGAAGGTATTATCAAAGATTATCCTATAAAAGTTTTGCCAATGCCTGTTTCTTTAAAAGACGATCCGACAAAAGATATTTCGAATTTAAGTCTCAAAGAGTTTTATGATTCTATTAGAAGAGGAGAAATTGTGCCTACTACATCGCAAGTTACAGTTCCGGTTTATATGCAGTGTTTCAAAGAGTATTTAAGCCAAGGGAAGACACCTTTAGTGTTGGGCCTTTCTTCAAAACTTACAAGCAGTTATGAATCTGCCCTTCTTGCAAAAGAAAACTTGAAGGCAGACGAGATAATTATCATAGATACAAAGTGTGCAAGCCTGGGACTTGGATTGGTTGTTTTAAAGGCTGCTCAAATGGCAAAAGAAGGCAAAACCGCCCAAGAAATAGCTCAGGTAATAGAACCTTATGCATTACATATGGAACATATATTTACAGTAGATTCCTTGGAATACCTAAAGCGCGGAGGAAGGATTTCTGCTACTCAGGCCTTTGTAGGAGGCCTTCTTAATGTAAAGCCGGTTTTGCATTTTGTAGACGGAGCGATTCTTCCACTAGAAAACGTGCGAGGACGGAAAAATGTAGTAAAGAAAATGATAGAAATTATGGCACAGCGAGCTAAAAACCCTCAAGATCAGGTAATTGGGATAAGTCATGCGGATAATGAGGAACTTGCGCTAGAACTTAAAGAAGCGGTTATCAAAGAATTTGGAATAAAAAATATAATAATGTCATGGATAGGACCTGTAATAGGCTCTCACGCAGGCCCTGGTACTGTCGCACTCTTTTTTCAGAATGCATAAATGAGGGCGCAAAAGCGATACAATAAGAATTTGCGTATACAATAAATATTGAATTCTAATATGCAGTATACTGTATAGATAAATCAAAAGTATTGTGATATAATACTTTTGTTTGTAATAATCGGGCTTCAAAAACTGTGTGGCTGAGAATAATTATAAATCTGAAGTTAAATGTGCAAAATGTCACAAGCAGCATCTATTAAGAAACCCGCAGGGAATCCAGCGAAGTATCTGGAACCTCTATACAAAGAGCGACCACTAGTGGCATTGAGCAGGCCGGTAATGCATAGGTCAGACGAACTAAAGTTCGTGGCCTAGAATTACGAAGCTCGGTATTTCAATGCCGAGTAGTTCACGAGCCTTTACAATATATTAGACAAACTTTAAGCAATAAGCAAAAGGAGAGGAAAAATTAATGGCAAAAGTTATGAAATCCATGGATGGCAATAATGCCGCTGCTCATGTTGCATATGCCTTTACTGAAGTAGCTGCAATTTATCCAATCACGCCGTCTTCGCCTATGGCGGAATATGTGGATGACTGGGCGGCCCATGGGAGAAAAAACATTTTTGGTCAGGAAGTCAAGGTAATAGAGATGCAATCTGAGGCAGGTGCCGCAGGAACAGTTCATGGCTCTCTCACCGCAGGCGCGCTTACCACAACATTTACAGCATCTCAGGGCTTACTACTGATGATCCCTAACATGTACAAAATCGCCGGCGAGCTGTTACCGGGTGTATTTCATGTAACAGCTAGAGCTGTGGCAGGTCATGCCTTATCTATTTTTGGAGATCATTCAGATGTTATGGCTTGTAGGCAAACCGGATTTGCGATGCTGGCATCAGGCAGTGTTCAGGAAACAATGGATTTAGCAGGCGTAGCGCATCTTGCAGCCATCAAAGGAAGCGTACCATTTGTTCATTTCTTTGACGGGTTTAGGACATCCCACGAGATTCAAAAAATTGAAGTTCTGGATTATGAAGATCTTGCAAAATTAGTAGATTATGATGCAGTGAAAAAGTTTAAGAAAAGAGCATTAAATCCAGAAAACCCCGTAGCCAGGGGCACTGCTCAAAATCCTGATATATTCTTCCAAGCAAAGGAAGCTGCAAATCCATATTATTTGGCTATTCCACAAGTAGTAGAAGAATACATGAATGAAATTAATAAACTTACAGGCCGCAACTATGGTTTGTTTAACTACTACGGGCATCCCGAAGCTGAAAGAGTAATAGTTGCAATGGGTTCTGTATGTGAAACTATTGAGGAAACCATAGACTACCTCATGTCACAAGGCGAGAAAGTAGGAGTTTTAAAGGTTCATTTATTTAGACCTTTTTCAATAGAGCATTTCCTGTCTCAAATGCCTAAAACGGTTAAGAAGATAGCTGTTCTAGACAGAACAAAGGAGCCTGGAGCCCTAGGCGAGCCCTTATATCAGGATGTGTGTACAGCTTATATAGCTGATGATAACCGACCCACAATTGTAGGAGGCCGCTACGGTTTAGGTTCAAAGGATACAACGCCCACACAGATTAAAGCTGTTTACGACAATCTAAAAGCTGATGAACCGAAAAACCACTTTACTATTGGTATAGTAGATGATGTGACAAATACATCTCTTCCTTTAGGAGAATATATTGACACAGTTCCGGAAGGGACTACCTGTTGCAAATTCTGGGGTTTAGGTTCAGATGGAACTGTAGGAGCAAATAAGAGCGCTATTAAAATTATTGGCGACAACACCGATATGTATGCCCAGGCTTATTTTTCCTATGACTCCAAAAAATCCGGCGGAGTAACAATTTCACACTTGCGTTTTGGCCATAAGCCTATCCGTTCAACATATTTGATTGACAAAGCTGATTTTGTTGCATGTCATAATCCTGCTTATGTAGGCAAATATGATATTCTTTCAGGCTTAAAAGACGGCGGCACTTTTCTATTAAACTGCCAGTGGTCTAAAGAAGAACTTGATAAAAAACTTCCTGCATCTGTAAAAAATTATCTTGCAAAACATAACATTAACTTCTATATAATCAATGCTGTGGATATCGCTCAGGAAATAGGCCTTGGCGGAAGAATAAATATGATAATGCAGGCGGCATTTTTCAAACTTACAAACATTATCCCAATCGAAGAAGCTGTGAAGCACCTCAAAGAGGCCATAGTAAAATCATACGGTCATAAGGGCGAAAAAATAGTAAATATGAACTACCTGGCTGTTGACAAAGGTATTGAAGCACTTGTAAAAGTTGAAGTACCTGCTTCTTGGGCTGATGCAGTTGACGAAGAGTCAAAGGTAGAGGCCGATGTTCCGGACTTTATCAAAAACGTAGCTGATGTTATGAATCGCCAGGAAGGCGACAAGCTTCCGGTAAGTGCTTTTGTCGGACGCGAGGATGGCACTTTTCCAGTAGGCACTACAAAATACGAAAAACGCGGCATAGCAGTAAATGTTCCTGAATGGCAGCCTGAATCATGTATTCAGTGTAATCAATGCGCATTTGTATGCCCTCATGCTGTAATAAGACCTTTCTTATTAAATGAAGAAGAAGTAAAAAATGCACCTGAGGGATTTGTATCTAAGAAGGCAATAGGCAAAGGATTGGAAGGTCTGAACTTTAGAGTTCAGATAAGCCCGTTAGACTGCACCGGATGCGGCGTATGTGCGAATACATGTCCATCAAAAGAAAAATCCCTAATTATGAAGCCTTTAGAGAGCCAGACACATCAAATACCTTATTGGGATTATGCAATGAGTCTTTCTGAAAAAGAAAATCCTTTAAAAATAGAGACAGTAAAAGGCAGTCAGTTTGAACAGCCACTTCTCGAGTTTTCAGGCGCATGCGCAGGCTGCGGCGAAACTCCTTATGCGCGCTTAGTAACTCAGCTATTTGGCGACAGGATGATGATTGCAAATGCTACCGGATGCTCATCTATTTGGGGCGGCAGCGCACCATCTATCCCATATTGTGCAAATAGAGAAGGGTATGGTCCTTCATGGGCAAATTCTTTGTTTGAGGATAATGCGGAATTTGGCCTTGGCATGTATCTTGCAGTGAAGCAAACACGTGAGAAGCTCGCTCTGCTGATGAAAGAAGCAATGGAGTTTGATATACCATCAGAACTAAAAGATGCTTTCAAGTTGTGGCTTGATAACATGAATGACGCCCGCGCAACTAAACAAGCAGCGCTTACGATCATTCCGATACTTGAAAAGTATAAGACAAATGACGAAAAAATCAACAAAGTTCTGGCCGAGATTTTAGATAAAAAAGAATATCTAGTGAAAAAATCACAGTGGATATTTGGTGGAGACGGCTGGGCATATGATATTGGTTTTGGAGGTCTTGACCATGTATTGGCCTCAGGCGAAGACGTAAATGTTCTGGTATTCGATACAGAGGTTTATTCCAACACAGGCGGCCAATCCTCAAAATCCACTCCTACTGCAGCGGTAGCTCAATTTGCAGCAGCAGGCAAAAATATCAAGAAGAAAGACTTGGGACGCATAGCCATGACTTACGGATATGTGTATGTTGCTCAGGTGGCTATGGGCGCCAATCAAAGTCAATTAATAAAGGCATTAATTGAGGCAGAAAGTTATCCGGGGCCATCTTTGATTATCGCATATGCACCATGCATAAATCATGGCATAAAAGCCGGAATGGGAGCCAGCCAGCTTCGTGAAAAGCAAGCTGTAGAAGCAGGTTACTGGCACTTATACAGATACAATCCGCTACTTAAGGAGCAGGGTAAAAATCCATTTATCTTAGACTCAAAAGAGCCTACGGCAAACTTTAGAGAATTTTTAATGGGTGAAGTTCGCTACACATCTTTGCTTACTGCTTTTCCGGAAAGAGCAGAAAAACTCTTTGAAAAAGCAGAACAAGATGCAAGAGAGCGTTATGAAATCTATAGGAAGCTTGCAGAGGGTTAATAAAACAAAAGCCGGCGTTAAAAGTAACGCCGGCTTTTGCATATGGGGAATTTTATTTACACTTCAAGATTAATATTGAATTTCTACTGTTTTTATTGTTTGATTCCAGCTTACTTTTGCCCCCAAAGCCTCACTTATAAATCTTACCGGAACCATTGTCCTGCTATTTTGTATAATGGCAGAAGTATCAAAGGTTACAGTTTTACCATTAACATCTGCTTTGCTTTCACCGATTTTAAGCTTTATAGTCTTATCGTCTTTGCAGATTATAACCATTCTATTGTCATTATCCCATTCGACCTGAGCTCCAAGGCTCTCAGATACAAATCTTACAGGCACCATGGTTCTGTTGTCTTGATTTACATAAGGAAGCTCATCGGGAAAAACTACTTCTTTTCCATTTACGACAACCGATATGTCAGTAATTATAATCGGGAAGCTCTTAGATATATTTCCGACTTTCACCTCAATTGTTGCCGTTCCGGGATCTACTGCTTTAAAAGCCAATGTTTTTGTATCAAAACCTACCGGTTTTGAATAAGATACTTTCCAATCGCATGTGTATGGGTAGCCAAGAAGCATTTTGCTGCCTGCAGGGCTTACTCCATAGATTTTAAGGTTAGTTGCTGTACCTGCTTTTACAGTAACTGTTTCAGATACGATTTGATCAACAATTGGAATTACCTGGTAATTTACAGCTTGATCAGAAACATTAAAAACTACAGTTGCAGGTTCTGGCGAATTTATAGAGGGGATGGAGACAAAATGCACGCCATCTTCTGCTCTACTGCTAAAAGGTGCTGCTCCGGCCCCGCCTATAACCCATACGCTGGAACCAGATGATTTTGCATGGGAAATCAAGATCTTTTTAAGCAAGTCGCCCTCCAATGTGTCTGAAAAATTCTCAGGCATTCTATCCAATACCACAAAAAGGGCCTTTGATTTATCCAGAGAAGCCAAATCTTTTTGCAAATTTATCCATTGGTTGTAGTCTGTTAATCGAAGACTGCCTTTTGTAGCGTCTAAAAGCATGAAATTTGCACCTTTTTCGGATGAAACAGCATAACCCTTGCCAGTCATCTTATAGTTCCTAAAATCCTTTAATTGGCTGCTTAATGAGCCGTTGTCAGCCCAAGGTTGCCCTACTACAAGAGTAAGTGACGCATTTGAGTTATTTATTATTTTAGCGGCAGCAGACATTGTCCTTGTATAGCTTTCCTGGTCGGGATTCACCAAAGGCTTTGCTCCTACTGCGCCAAATGTAAATCCACTTCCTTTTTGATTTGCCGTATCAGTCCAAACAGTAGGTTGAGGCAGCAAAGATTCGTTGTAATTTCCCGCAATCAAAGCCGTAAGGTCATCGAAATAAACGGCTCCTTTAATGCTTGCTTCGGGATCTGTTTCTACAACATAAATTGTTTTGAGTGTAAAAGGCTGTTTGCCAGACGGCAAGGTTACCTCGATTTGTTTCCAACCATCCCAGTCTACGCTTCGCGCAAGGTCTAAAATAGTTTCTTTACCGGAAGCATCATTTACAGAGACCCTCAGCCATTCACCTTGATTATCGCCATATACCCAAAGAGAAATTTTACTTGTATTTAAAGGCAGTGCCTTGCCGCTATTTCCAAAGGAAAGGTATGCGGCTCTTGTAGCATTTCCTGCTGTAAAATCATAATCGAGCCTGCCGGATGCCTGTCCTGAATATACTGGTTCCGGTGCCGAAACGATACTAAATGCTCCTTTTACATCAGCGGGATACGATGTAAAATTTTTGCCATTTAAGGTTTCAAAATTATCTACTACTTGACTGTAATATCCTACTTGAACAAGAGCTCCTGCAGTAAGCCCTGAAAATTCTCCTATTACAGCACCACTTGCCGGAGTCTGACCTGCGGTAAATTCTAAACCGCTCATTGAACCGATATCACCGACAATTTTCCATTTTATGTCCGATGGGTCAAGTAAAGCCTTAAAACCTTCTGCATCAATTACAGATACCCGAAATGTGGTTTTTGCACCTGGATTTACCTGAACCTTTGAAGGCTCTATAGCAAGCGTTACACCGTCTTTTAAAACCCTTATATCAGAAGACGCCTGAATATCGCCAAAGCTTGCGGTTACTTTTCCTGTTCCACTTTTTTCTGCGACAAATACATTACCTTCAAAGTGGCCGATATCATTTGACACACTCCATACTACTTTACTTGAATCAAAATCTACCAGATTGTAGTTTTTATCATATGCTTGAGCTTGAAATGTCATATGCCCGCTTTTTGCAATGTTAAAAGATGAAGATGCAATGTTAAGCCCATAAATTTGACCTACAGGTTCTCTTGCAAAAATAGCCACGGCATTTGTGATAAGTCTTTGAACGCCTTCAGACACACTGTTTAGCACCTGCGTTTGAGTTTGGCAAAAAGGCCTTGCCACCATAGTTGATGATCCGCCGCCATCAAGGTTTAATGCGTTGTAGGCTCCAAGATTGAGCATAAGTTGCGCTAATTCCTGCTGAGTCATTCCTCGGCTTTGTGCCTGACGACCATCTACTACAACCATTATCATTGTCTTTTTATCTGCAGTAAAACCTATTGCCGTTCGAGGATGGGTTCCTGCTATATTATGGGCAAAAGTCTGCGGGATAGCGCCATTGTCTACTAAAACAGCTCCCCCGCCCAAAGCCATTTTTAAATTTGAAATATCCGGCGCAATCGAAAGCTCGAGTTCTACCGGGTCGCCTATTTGGAAATGACCCTTCATAAAAGCTGCACCCTCGCCCCATGCCATAAGCACAAGCCCGTCTTTTGGAATTTCAGCGGTTTGACCTTCCGAGATATTTATGATTGTATTGTCTTTCACTGTTAAAAAAGTTAAATTAGGGGCGCCGTTTCCCGGTTTAGGCGTTGATTGTCCAAACTCGGGAGTGTATACAAAAATGTGATTGTAGCTATCTCGTATTTTGTTCACGCCATCCACAAAGTAGTAGCTACGATCAGGTGCTATAAGCTTACCGGAAAAAGTCATCGTTAGTATCTGGGGAATTTTGTCATAAGTCATGGCAATTGATGACATTCCCTGCAAATTTAACGGTGTGGAAATTAATTTTCCGTTACTGATTTGAGGCCCTATAGGTGCGGAAGGTGTGGCCATAATGAAAAAGTCTCCGTTGATTCCGGCTATGGCGCCGTTATCCTGTACCATCTTATTTAGTGGCGCTCGCTGCGAAAGGCCGTTACTTCCTATGATTGTGTCGATATCAACATTATCAGATGTAAGATCTGCTCTTAAAATATGAATTTTTTGCCAGCCCTGTGAAGTAAAAATAGTCTGCTCTTCATAAGTTACGCCTCCTGTTACCGGGAAGCCTTGACTTTCCTGATATAAAAGGATCTCCTGGCCGAATGCCGGCGTTAAAAAAGATGTAAAAATGAGGATAGCAACAAGTAGTGGAATAAGATGATCTTTCCAATGATTTTTAAACTTATGTAACATTTCTTTCCCTCCGTGTGTATTTGTTAAAAATAGATTGCATAAAAAGCGCTAAACTATCCCTCCTTGTTTCTGATCCCCCGTAATTGCAGATAATCTTCTACAAGTTTTTTCTGCAATTATATACATTATATATCAGACGTGCAAAAATGAGAAATGTTCCATCTACTGCAAAACTCTGGTAATCTCAATTTGACTATTGTATAATAGTGTAAATTCTATTTTTTGTAGAATAAAATACTTAAGTAAAAGCTATCAAAAACGATAATTAAAAACCCGGAGGCGTATAAATATGATTGGGAAATTTAAAGATTTTGCTCCCAAAATAAGCAAAACTTGTTTTATTGCTCCCAGCGCTGATGTAATAGGCGATGTTTCTATCGGAGAAAAGTCCAGCGTTTGGCATGGGGCAGTCCTAAGAGGCGATGTGAACAAAATCGAAATAGGATCCTTTACTAATATACAGGACAGATGCATAGTTCATGTAGCCGAAAAATACCCAACGATAATAGGAAATAACGTTACAATAGGACATGGCGCAATCGTCCATGGATGCACTATAAAAGATGGCGCATTTATAGGCATGGGTGCTATTGTTCTTGATGGAGCCGTTATAGGAGAAGGGGCACTAATCGGAGCAGGAGCTTTAGTGACCGAAGGAAAAGAAATACCTGCTAATTCTTTAGCTATGGGAGTGCCCGCAAAAGTAGTGCGGCGCTTGACTGAAGATTATACCAAAATGATCAAAGACCGGGCGGTAGAATATGCTGAACTTGCCCAAGAATATATGAAATAAAATTCTAATATCTATAAATCCGTTAATGTGCTTAAAGTTTATGCATTGCAAGGATTCCACAGGATAAGATGTGTTGACCTCATACGGTAGGATAAATATAATCGAAATATAGTAAGTCCGTCTCATGAAGACAAACATTAGTAAATGCTTTTATATAAAAAACGAATTTAAAAATAATTTTTATCCGGGAGGTCAATTGTTATGAAAAAATATTCTGTGGGTGTTGTAGGCGCCATGGGAGCTGTTGGCACAGAGATGTTGAAAACCTTGGAACAGAGAGATTTTCCCATCGAAAAAATTAAACCCCTTGATATTGCGGAAAACCGCGGCAAAAAAGTTACCTATAAAGGCGAAGAAGTAGAAGTTGAAGTAGCTGAAAAAGGGGCATTTAAGGATTTGGATATAGCTCTTTTTTCTGCAGGAGAAGGGGCAAGCCAAAATCTTGCTCCTGTAGCGGTTTCTGAAGGCTGTATAGTTATAGACAACAGCAATGCCTTTAGAATGGATCCTAAAGTTCCCCTTGTAATTCCGGAAGTCAATCCCGAAGATGTTACTTGGCATAACGGGATTATTGCCAATCCTAATTGCTCAACTATTCAGATGCTTGTTGCCTTAAAACCGATTCATGACAAATATACAATAAAAAGAATCGTGGTTTCGACTTATCAGGCCGTATCAGGCAGCGGATTGCCAGGGATAATGGAACTGGAAGAGCAAGTTAAAGCATATTTAGAACATAAAGAAATAAAGCCAAAGGTTTACCCTCATCAAATAGCTTTTAACGCCCTTCCTCATATTGATACTTTTTTAGACAATGCTTATACTAAAGAAGAAATGAAAATGGTAAATGAAACACACAAAATGTTTCACAACAGCGATATTAAAATAAGCCCGACGGCGGTTAGAGTTCCGGTGATACGCTGCCATTCGGAATCCATAAATGTGGAAACAGAAAAGCCTATTGATGCAGAAGATGTAAGAGAACTTTTAAATCATGCACCTGGTGTTAAGGTATTAGACGACATTTCCTCTAATACCTACCCTTTAGCTGCGGAACTTGCAGGCACGGATGAAGTTTATGTCGGTAGGATACGTCAAGATTTTTCCGTAGAAAACGGAATTAACATGTGGGTTGTGGCAGATAATTTAAGAAAAGGAGCGGCGCTAAATGCTGTTCAGATTGCAGAGACTTTAATTAAATATAGCATAATTTAATGTAACAAAGGAGGGCAACTATATGGCCATTATCGTACAAAAATTTGGGGGAACCTCTGTTAAATCCCCTGAAAACCGCAGGGCTGCCTTGAGCCACATTACCAAAGCAAAAAATATGGGATATGATGTAGTGGTTGTGGTATCCGCAATGGGAAGAATGGGAGATCCTTATGCTACAGATACATTAATACATCTTTTAAAAACCGAAGGAGGAGGAGAGGTTTCTCCAAAGAAAAAAGATCTTATTATGGCATGCGGCGAAATTATTTCAACTGCGGTTATGGCTTCATATATAGAATCACAAGGCTTTAAAACCGAGGCAATGACGGGATTTCAGGCAGGTATTTTAACGACTGCGGATTTCGGTAATGCCGAGATAATAAAAGTTGATCCAAAGCCAATTAAAGAGAAACTTAGAGAAGGCAATATAGTCGTTGTAGCAGGATTTCAGGGTCAGACAGAAAAAGGAGAAATCACAACTTTAGGCAGGGGCGGAAGTGATACATCTGCAGCGGCATTAGGAGGATATCTCGAGGCAGAACTGGTGGAAATATATACTGATGTGCCCGGAATAGCCGTTACCGATCCGCGAATTGTTCCGGAAGCTCCTTTTATCTCGAAAATATCCTATGATGAAGTTATTGCAATGGCTGATAATGGCGCAAAAGTTATTCATCCCAGGGCTGTAAAAGCTGCAAAAAAATTTAATACTCCCTTAAAAGTCAAATCTACTTTTGAAGAAGACGGCGGCACTATAATCGGACCTGCAGAGAGCGATTTAACTATTTCAGGTATACCCCTTCAAAGAAATCTTGTGGAGGCTAAATTTAGCAGAGCGGATAAATATAATGACAAAGAAACTGAAAAACTACTTAAGCTCAGCTGCGACGGTTCCGTCTATTTAGACAGCACAGGGGCAAGCATAGTATTAATTGACGGTGAACAGGAAAAGTCGGCTAAAATACTTGCAGAAGAGCTTAAGAGCAATGCGGAATTTTATCATGATATAGCTAAAGTTTCTGTTGTTTACAAGTCAACCGTTGATTCAAGAATGTTAAATAAAGAGATTACCGAACTGTTTTTAGAAAATAATATACCTGTTGTTATTCATCAAAGCCTAAATAATTGCAGCAAGTTTATAATAAATGATAAGGATGCAACAAAAGCAGTAGATATTATTTTCCATAGATATTTCTAATAAACCTTTAAAAAACTGCCATTTATCAATGCGATAGTGGCAGTTTTTCTTTGCTATAAATAAAAAGATAATTGCAAAAAAAGGATAATAGGATTTTATGTCGAATATAATATGCTAAATGTTTCTAAAAAGAATACAAATGTATTTATATGGCGGACAAAATAATTAATATGTTTTTAACAGAAAAATTTCATAAAACTATTGATTTTTGCCAATTATTATATTAAGATATTTCCTATATTATCTGATGAGCAGTTACACTCATCAGATAATATAAAGTAAATATACATTAAAAGCACAAGGAGTGGTAGAAAATGAAGAAAAAGTACAATGTGGCCATAGTCGGAGCTACTGGAGCAGTAGGACAAACCATGCTGCAAATTTTAGAAGAGAGAAACTTTCCTGTAAACAACATTCTTCCCTTAGCTTCCTCTAGATCTAATGGAAATGTCATAAAGTTTTGTGGAAAAGAAGTAAAAGTCCAGGAAGCCTCCCCTTCTTCTTTTAGTGGGATTGATATAGCACTTTTTTCTGCCGGAAAAAGTGTAAGCACAGAGCTTGCTCCGGAAGCTGTAAAACACGGAGCTGTTGTAATAGACAACAGCAACGCATTTAGATTAGACAATGAAGTGCCACTTGTAGTTCCGGAAGTCAACCCTGAAGACCTTAGGGGACACAAGGGCATAATTGCAAATCCGAACTGTTCTACAATCCAAATGGTTGTTGTTTTAAAACCAATTCATGATGTGGCAAAGGTTAAAAGAGTTGTTGTTTCAACATATCAAGCCGTATCAGGTACAGGGCTTGAGGCAATAGAAGAATTAAAAACCCAATCAAAAGCTATTTTAGAAGGAGAAAAAGCTATTAAAAATGAAGTGTATCCTTATCAGATAGCATTTAACACATTGCCTCATATTGATGTTTTTGATGATACAGGCTACAGCCTTGAAGAGTGGAAAATGGTGCATGAAACCAGAAAGATTCTAGATGATACTATCGCGGTGACTGCTACCACTGTAAGGGTGCCGGTAATGAATTGCCATTCGGAGGCAGTTAATGTAGAAACATATGAAAAAATTTCTGTGGAAAAGGTCAGAGAAATACTTGCGAAAGCACCTGGTGTAAAAGTGGAAGATGCGCCAAAAGAACTAAAATACCCCATGCCAATATATGTTTCAGGAAAAGACGATGTATATGTAGGCAGAATTAGAGAAGACTTTAGCATAGATTGCGGTTTAAATCTTTGGATAGTAGGAGACAACCTGCGAAAAGGCGCAGCCTTAAATGCAGTGCAAATTGCTGAAACTATGATAAAAGACAATTTAATATGACAAAGGTTCCCCTAAAAAGCAAGGTAATAAGTTATATCCTTGCTTTTTAATTTTTCCGTAAACTTTTCAATTGGCACGCTTTATGCTATAATAATATCGATTCCGCATATTGGGATAATTTATTAAATGAAATAAAGTATTTTAATTATATTATAAAAAGAGGATTAATAATTACTTTTATAGAATAGATATGTTAGATAGAAAAATATATTCTTGTTTTTAGGTGGGTTTTGCATTATTTTGGGGGTATAAAAATGCAAATGAATTTCGGATTGAAGTTGTCGCAGACTCAAAAACTGGTTATGACGCCTGAACTTAGACAGGCCATAACGATCCTGCAGCTTTCCACACTTGAGCTGGATCAATATATAGAAGATCAGCTCCTGGAAAATCCACTGCTGGATGTTGGGGAAGACGATCCTAAAGTTGACGAAGTCGAAGATAAAACTGAAGAGAAAGAAGATAGTAATACTGATGACAGCATTGACTGGGACGAATATTTTCAGGATGAGGCCAACAGCACTCCTATAAGAGTTCAGCGCGAGCAAAAAGAAGAAGGGGTAGGGTATGAAAATTTTGTATCCTCTACGCCAACTCTACAAGACCACCTTATGATGCAGCTTCATGTTTCTTCTGTATCTAAAACTATCCTCAAGATCGGTGAATTCCTAATAGGCAACATAGATAAAAACGGCTATCTTTCAATAACAACAAAAGAAGTTGCAAAGATTTTGAAAGTAGATGAAGATGAGGTAGAAGAAGCCCTGAAAATCATCCAAACTTTTGATCCTGCCGGAGTTGGTGCACGAAATCTAACAGAATGTCTACTTATTCAGATTGATCAAAGAGGTATCGATGCACCGAAAATAAAAGAGTTGGTAATAAATCATCTTACAGACCTTGCTGAAGCTCGTTTTTCAAAAATTGCAGAGTCCCTTAACATTAGTGTAAGCGAGGTCCAAGACTTAAAAGATATATTAGTTACCTTAGATCCGAAACCCGGAAGAAATTTTGCATCACTTAACGATGTGTGCTATATAGTCCCTGATGCTGTTGTTGAAAAAATTGGAGATGAGTATCTTGTAATAATGAATGATACAATTTCACCCAGACTTTCGATAAATTCTTATTATCGCTCCCTTTTAAGCTCTGAAGACAAAGAATCAAATATTTCAAAGTTTTTGTCAAGCCGACTGGATTCGGCAATGTGGCTTATAAAAAGCATTGAACAAAGACGTGTGACGCTTCATAAAGTTATACAATCTATCGTAGAAGTTCAGAAAGATTTTTTAGAAAATGGACTTATATATCTTAAACCTCTTACAATGAAGGAAATAGCCGATAAAGTGGGAGTTCATGAATCTACAGTCTCAAGGGCAATTAGCGGAAAATATGTCCAGACTCCCAGGGGAGTATTTGAACTAAAGTTTTTCTTTCAAAGCGGCCTTGATAATGAAAACGGTACTTCTACTTCATCTGAGAGCATAAAAAAGATGATTCAAGAAATAATCGATACTGAAGATCCTTACAACCCCTTGAGCGACCAAAAAATTGCTGATATACTAAAAGACAAAGGCATTTCAATATCCCGCAGAACAGTTTCCAAATACAGGGAAGAAGCCGGTATTCTCTCGTCGGCAAAAAGAAAAAGATATTAAATTAAATTTTTATTCATAGCAGGATTTTAAGGGTTTTTGTTGAATAAGATTACAGAGTTGATTATATATGTTTATAGGCTGTTTTTGTTTACAACAAAAACCTTTTTTTGGACTTTTCGGGACGATAAATATATATAAGGGACATAAAATGACCCTTATATTACTTTAAAATATAAATATAAATTACAAGGAGGAGTTTTTAATGTCAATAAAAGTAGGTATAAATGGATTTGGCCGTATAGGCAGAAATGCTTTAAAAGCTGCAATTGCGAAACACCCTGAAATCGATGTGGTGGCAATCAACGATCTTTATGACACAAAGACATTGGCACATCTTTTAAAATACGATTCAGTATTTGGTCCTTTTAACGGCACTGTTGAAGCCAAGGAATCCTCAATAGTTGTAAATGGAAAAGAAATCAAAGTTTTTGCAGAAAAAGACTTAAGAAACATACCCTGGGGAGAAGTTGGCGCAGACATAGTAATAGAGTCTACCGGCCTTTTCACATCAAAGGATAAGGCGATAGGCCATATTGAATCAGGCAAGGCAAAGAAGGTTATTATAAGTGCTCCTGCAAAAGATGAAGACATCACAATAGTTTTGGGAGTAAATGAAGAAAAATACAATCCAAAGGAACATCATGTAATCTCAAATGCTTCGTGCACAACTAACTGTCTTGCACCGGTTGCAAAAGTCTTATTAGATAACTTTGGTATTGAAAAAGGTCTTATGAATACAGTCCACTCTTATACCAACGATCAGAGAATCCTTGATCTTCCACACAAAGACCTTCGTAGAGCAAGAGCTGCTGCTTTAAATATAATACCTACAACAACAGGTGCCGCTAAAGCAGTTGCTTTGGTAATTCCTGAGCTAAAAGGAAAACTTAACGGCTTTGCTCTTAGAGTGCCTACACCTACAGTATCCATTGTAGACCTTACCTGTCAGCTTTCCAAGAGCGCTACTGCAGAACAAATAAATGAAGCACTAAAAAATGCAGCAGAAGGCAGGATGAAGGGAATTCTCGGATATACAGAAGAGCCTGTGGTGTCGATGGACTTTAAGGGATGCGACCTTTCATCGATTGTTGATGGTCTATCTACAATGGTAATCGAAGACGATTTGGTAAAAGTTGTTGCATGGTATGACAACGAATGGGGCTATTCAAACAGAGTTATGGATCTTGCTGCATATATAGCAAGCAAAGGATTTTAAGTTATAAAAAGGTGGTGGCTGGAAATTCTTGCTTTCTTTAAAGAGGGATTTTCAGCCATTTGCTTGTATATTATTTAAGGAGAACATTAAATGGAAGAATTGGTGAAACTACTTCAGCAAGTAGCTCCTGAAATATCGCTTGCCATTGAAAATCGTTACACTATACTGCGCAATATATATTTTAACCAGCCCATAGGTCGAAGAGCACTCTCATTAATTCTTTCATTATCTGAAAGGCAGCTCAGAACAGAGGTAAAACGCCTGGAGACGCAAGGGCTAATAAAGGTTAGTCCTAAAGGAATGGAACTTACACCGGCCGGCGAAAACATCATCTTTAAATTGGAGCATTTTATATATCATTTAAGAGGTCTAAATCCCATAGCCCAGCGAATAAAAGAGCAATTTAACTGCAGCTATGTTTCCATAGTTCCGGGAGACTCAGATGAAGATGAAACAGTAAAAATGCAGCTTGGCAAAGAAGCAGCCTGCTATTTAAAAAAGGTTATAAATAGCGGCGATGTTATTGCAGTAACAGGTGGTACTACTATGGCACAGATACCCCCTGCAATGGAAGAAGTGCCGGGCGTAGAAAATATTACTGTGGTTCCCGGAAGGGGCGGCCTTGGAGAGAAAGTAGAAATTGAGTCAAATACCATAGCGGCAGAGCTTGCAAAAAAGCTTAAAGCTCAATACAAGCTGCTCTACGTTCCTGATAATCTGAGTCCTGAAACTATGGAATCTGTAATAAATGAGCCCGGCATACGAGAAATATTAAAAATCGTGCGCAGCGCCGATATACTTTTACATGGCATTGGCGGCGCAGAAGAAATAGGACGCAGACGAGGTCTTTCGGAAGATGAAATAAAAAAAATAAAAGAAAAAGGTGCAGTAGCTGAAGCCTTTGGTTTTTATTTTAATAAAAACGGACAAGTTGTCCATATGACCAGCAGTGTAGGCCTTACAATAGGAGACTTAAAAAACATTCGTATTGTAATCGCAATAGCAGGAGGAAAAAATAAGGCTCCGGCAATTCAAGCGTTTTTAAAATACCATAGCCCTACTGTTTTAATTACGGATGAAGGAGCAGCAAGAAAATTATTAGAGCTTGAAGGAGGTAAAGAAGATGAATAAAAAGACAATAGAAGATTTTGATGTTGAAAATAAAAGGGTGCTCGTTAGAGTCGACTTTAACGTACCCCTTGATGATGCAGGAAATATAACTGACGATACCCGTATAAGAGCTGCGATTCCCACGATAAATTATCTTATCGACAAGGGTGCAAAGGTTATTCTAATGTCCCACCTTGGCAGGCCGAAGGGTAAGCCGAACCCAAAATACAGTCTGGCACCTGTTGCAAAAAGACTTTCAGAGCTACTTAATAAAGAGGTTATTTTGGCGCCGGATTGCGTAGGCGAAGAAGTAGAAAAAATCGTATCCCAAATGAAATCAAAAGATGTATTACTCTTAGAAAATGTCAGATTTCATGAAGAAGAAGAAAAAAATGATATTGAATTTGCTAAAAAGCTTGCGAAACTAGGCGACATATTCATAAATGATGCTTTTGGCACAGCCCACAGAGCCCATGCTTCCACGGCAGGCATTGCAAAATTTCTACCCGCAGGCGCAGGATACTTAATGCAAAAAGAAATTGAAATAATGGGCAGCGCCCTTGAAAATCCCCAAAGACCCTTTGTAGCAATTTTAGGCGGCGCAAAAGTGGGAGACAAAATTGGTGTAATAAAAAATCTTTTAAATAAAGTTGATGCACTTTTAATCGGCGGTGGAATGGCATTTACATTTCTCAAAAGTCAAGGATATGAGATTGGAAAATCACTTTTAGAGGAAGATAAGATAGAGCTGGCGGCCTCGCTTCTAAAAGAAGCCCAAGAGAAAAACGTAAAATTGCTGCTTCCGGAAGATGTGGTAGTAACTTCCGAGATAAAAGAAGGCTTGCCTTATGAAACAGTTTCAGTAAAAAATATACCGTCGGATAAAATCGGTGTTGATATAGGAGAAAAGACAAGAGAGAAATTTACTGAAATTATCAAAGGAGCAAAAACAGTGGTTTGGAACGGTCCCATGGGTGTATTTGAAATAAAACCATATGATGCCGGAACCTTAGCTATTGCAAAAGCCATGGCTGAATCGGAAGCCATAACTATAGTAGGAGGCGGAGATTCAGTGGCAGCAGTAGAACAACTGGGTCTTGCAAACTCTATGACCCATGTTTCCACAGGCGGAGGCGCATCTTTGGAATTTCTTGAGGGTAAAGAACTGCCGGGAGTAGCCGCACTTAACGATAAATAAATCGGAGGTATTGATTATGTCAAGAAAACCGTTAATCGCTGGAAATTGGAAGATGAATAATACAAGAAAAGATACTATTGACTTCCTTGACAATTTTCTGCCGAAGGCGAGAAACATTACATCAGATATAGTTATCTGCCCGCCGTTTACAAATCTTTTTACGGCGGCTGAAAAACTTACAAACACAAATGTAAAGCTTGGGGCACAAAATATGCACTGGGAAGATAATGGCGCATTTACCGGTGAAATTTCGCCATTAATGTTAAAAGAAGTTCCATGTGAGTATGTTATCATAGGCCACTCAGAACGACGCCAGTATTTTGCAGAAACTGATGAAACTGTCAATAAAAAAATAAAGTCAGCTTTAAAGCACGGCCTTTTGCCGATTGTATGCGTGGGAGAAACCCTAAGCCAACGTGAAGAAGGAATTACTATGGCATGGGTGACTTCTCAAGTCGAAAAAGCACTAAAGGATATTTCATCATCTGAAGTTGGAAAAATAGTGTTTGCTTATGAACCGATATGGGCTATAGGCACTGGCAAGACCGCATCATCAAAAGATGCTGAAGAAGTAATTAAAGCTATAAGGGAAAAAATTGGGGAATTGTATTCTAAAAACGTTGCAGAAAATATCAGAATCCTTTATGGCGGCAGTGTCAAGCCAGATAACATAAAAGAGCTTATGAACGAAGCTGATATTGATGGAGCCCTAGTTGGCGGAGCAAGTCTTGATCCAGAAAGTTTTTATAGAATCTGTGCTTTTAATCTGTAGCAGGAGTTGAATAAAGTGCCAAAAAAACCACTTATGTTGATGATTTTAGATGGCTGGGGACTAAATCCTAAAAAAGAAGGAAACGCAATATTAAACGCTAATACACCTAATTATAATCGATTGATTGCAAACTATCCCAACACTTCACTAGAGGCATCAGGGCTTGCTGTTGGCTTACCTGAAGGCCAAATGGGAAATTCTGAAGTCGGCCATCTTAATATGGGTGCGGGAAGAGTAGTATATCAAGATTTTACACGGATAAGCCAGGATATTAAAACGGGAGATTTTTTTAAAAATCCGGCACTGACTGCAGCTATGGACAATGCGCTTACTAATGGCAAAAAACTTCATCTTATGGGACTTTTGTCCGATGGCGGAGTTCATAGTCATATAGAACACCTGAAAGCCCTCTTAGAGATGGCAAAACAAAAGGGCCTCTCCCAAGTCTATATTCATGCCTTTTTAGATGGTAGAGATGTGCCGCCTGCCAATGCCCTAAAATACATTAACGAAATCGAAGATTATATGAAAAGAATCGGCATGGGGAAAATTGCCACCATATCAGGTCGCTATTATGCAATGGACAGAGACAAAAGATGGGATAGAACTCAAAAAGCCTATGAAGCTATGGTTTTAGGTGAAGGAATAAAGGCACATAGTGCGACTGAAGCCGTTGAAAAAAGCTATGAACGTAATGAAACAGATGAATTCGTAAAGCCTACGGTTATAGTAAATGAAACCGATAAACCGATTGCAACTGTCGAGCCTGGAGATTCAATTATTTTCTTTAATTTTAGACCTGATAGAGCACGACAAATAACTTACGCATTCTGCAGCGAGGAATTTCAAGGATTTGAGCGAAAAAAAGGGTATTTTCCAGTTTTCTTTGTTTGCATGACGGAATATGATGCAACAATAAAAAATGTTATGATTGCATACGGCCCTGAGTCAATGGACAACATCTTGGCTGAAGTTTTAGAACGAGCCGGTATCAGACAGCTTAGAATTGCCGAAACAGAAAAATATGCCCATGTTACATTTTTCTTCAACGGCGGAAGGGAAAAGGCTTATCAAGGAGAAGATAGAATTCTTATCCCATCGCCTAAGGTGGCTACATATGATCTAAAGCCGGAAATGAGTGCCTATGAAGTGGCAGATACTGTTATAAAAAAGATTTTGGAAGATATTTACGACGTTATAGTTTTAAACTTCGCAAATCCAGATATGGTAGGTCATACAGGCATTCTTGAGGCTGCTGTGAAAGCGGTGGAAACAGTAGACAAATGCGTTGGCATGGTAGCTGATGTGATAGCCGAAAAAGAAGGGATATTATTGATTACAGGGGACCATGGTAATGCTGAGCAAATGCTAAATTACGAAACAGGAGAACCATATACTGCACATACATGCAATCCAGTTCCATTTATTCTTGTATCTCCTGATAAAGACAAGTACAAGCTTACCAATGGAAAACTAGCTGATATAGCACCCACTATGTTAGAGCTTTTAGGTATTGCCCAGCCCAAAGAAATGACTGGAAAATCTTTAATATTACATTAAACTAAGGAAGGTGAATTTTATTATGTCAACAATATTAGACGTATTTGCAAGAGAAATTTTAGATTCAAGAGGCAATCCAACTGTAGAAGTCGAAGTGGTATTGGAAGATGGGACAATTGGAAGAGCCGCAGTGCCTTCAGGAGCCTCCACCGGCCAGTTTGAAGCAGTGGAGCTTAGAGATAATGACAAAAATCGCTTTGGTGGAAAAGGCGTCTTGAAGGCGGTCCAAAACGTGAATGAAATAATCGCCCCTGAACTTTGCGGCATGGACGCCCTGGATCAGGTAGCGATTGATAAACTTCTGATTGAACTTGACGGAACCCCAAACAAGGAGCATCTTGGCGCTAATGCAATCTTAGGCGTTTCACTTGCAGTAGCTCACGCTGCAGCCGAATTTTTACAAGTCGGTTTATATAAATACATCGGCGGTGCAAATCCCAAAGTTTTGCCGGTACCAATGATGAATATATTAAACGGTGGGAAACATGCAGACAATAATGTGGATTTACAAGAATTTATGATTATGCCGGTAGGGGCTAAAAGTTTTGCTCAGGCTCTTCAGATGGGAGCAGAAACTTTCCATGCACTAAAAAAGGTATTAGGAGAAAGAGGACTTTCAACTGCTGTTGGTGATGAAGGTGGTTTTGCCCCGAACCTTGCATCAAATGAAGAAGCTATAAAATTTATAGTTGAGGCTATTGAAAAAGCCGGTTATACCCCTGGGAAAGATATCTATATAGCCCTTGACGCAGCATCTTCTGAGTTCTATAATGATGGCAAATATGAGCTTAAAGGCGAAAATCTTGAATACGATGCAGCAAATCTTGTAAATTACTACTCGCGTTTAGTTGAAAAATATCCTATAATATCTATTGAGGATGGTATGGCAGAAGAAGACTGGGAAGGCTGGAAATTGCTGACAGATGCTCTTGGCAATAAAGTTCAGCTTGTAGGCGATGATCTTTTTGTGACCAATACAAATCGACTAAAACGCGGAATTGAACAAGGCGTGGCAAATTCAATCTTAATAAAACTGAATCAGATAGGCACACTTACCGAAACACTAGATGCTATTTCAATGGCCGAGAGAGCAAAATATACAGCTATAGTATCTCATCGCTCCGGCGAAACTGAAGATACCACAATAGCGGACCTGGTAGTTGCAACAAATGCCGGTCAGATTAAAACAGGCGCTCCCTCAAGAACTGATAGAGTAGCTAAGTACAACCAGCTTTTAAGAATTGAAGAAGAGCTCGGCGATACAGCGGTGTATCTCGGAATTGACGCATTTTACAATATCAAGCGATAAATATTATTTCATATAAAGCAAACAGCAAAGATAAGAGCAGCATATATAAGATTAAATTAGCCGGAGCTTTCCGGCTAATTTAATAATAATTGGACCATATTACCAGATTTACATTTTACTAAATGAATAGTAAAGCATAATCTGTAAAAATGATAATAATAGTATATCACATTTATATGTAAAAGAGTTGTCTTTTAAAAAACCGTGTGTTATAATCATTAATATTGATTTGGGAGGGGGTAATGATATGGAGCTTTTTCTTACGATCATTTATTTAGCCATATGCGTTGGCCTAATTGCTTTAGTTTTACTCCAATCCGGAAAGTCTGCAGGCTTGGCTGGGAGTATTGCTGGAGGAGCCGAAAAATTGTTTGGCAAGAAAAAAGGAATTGATGATAAGCTAGCTAGATATACGGAGATTTTTGCTTTTGTGTTTTTAGCCATGTCGGTTATAATGATTGTATTTTTGAGGTAGTGCCTGTTTTACAATCTTTAACAACATTGGAGGTAGTTGCACGATGGAAAATCTGGTGATATGGGCTATAATAATAGGAATTGTTGCTTTGATTTTTGTTCTAGTTCTTGCTCTTAGAATAGTTAAGAACCCTGCAGGTAACGAGAAAATGCAGGAAATCTCAAAAGCAATTCAAGAAGGCGCAATGGCTTTTCTTTTGAGGGAGTATAGGGTTTTGATAGTTTTTGTTGCAGCTATGTTCTGCATAATAGGCTTTTTAATCGGTTGGCAGACAGCCATATGTTATGTTTGCGGCAGCATCGCGTCGGTTTTAGCCGGTTTTATAGGTATGAATGTTGCTACTAAGGCAAATGTCAGAACAGCCCATGCTGCCCAGGAAAGCCAAAACAAGGCCTTGGGGATAGCATTTTCAGGCGGGGCGGTTATGGGTATGTCAGTTGTAGGATTGGGTCTTTTGGGATTAGGTATAATGTACTGCCTTTTTGGAAATCCTGCGGATGTTAAAAGTTTTGACGTAATTAACGGTTTTGCCTTGGGCGCAAGCTCGATTGCATTGTTTGCAAGGGTTGGCGGAGGAATATATACTAAAGCTGCCGACGTGGGAGCTGACTTAGTAGGAAAGGTTGAAGCAGGCATTCCTGAAGATGATCCTAGAAATCCAGCTGTTATAGCAGATAATGTGGGCGATAATGTAGGCGATGTAGCAGGAATGGGAGCTGATCTTTTTGAATCTTATGTAGGCTCAATTGTTTCAGGAATGGCTATAGGAGCTGTGGCAGTATCCAATGTAACAGGTCAGGCTTTTGGCATAAAGGGAATTGTTTTTCCCCTTGTGCTTGCTGCGGCGGGAATTTTAAGTGCAATTATAGGGGTATTTTTTGTAAATTTAGCAAGCGGCGCCAATCCTCAAAAAGCTCTTACAAATGGGACTTTTATAAGCGCAATCGCATCAATGATTTTCACCTATTTTTTAAGCAAGATGATTTTAGGAGAACTGAATGCATTTTTTGCAGCAGCGTCAGGTATAGTTGTCGGCAGTGTTATTGGTATCGTTACCGAATATTATACTTCGTCTGACTACCCTCCTGTGAAAGAAATTGCAAAATCTTCGCAGACTGGTGCTGCAACAAATATCATATCAGGTCTTGCAGTGGGAATGAAATCAACAGCACTCCCCGTACTGTTCATCGTGGCTTCTATTCTTATTTCATACAAATTTTCAGGACTCTATGGTATAGCATTGGCAGCTATAGGGATGCTATCGACCACAGGAATGACTGTGGCAGTTGATGCCTATGGTCCTATTGCAGACAATGCCGGTGGAATAGCTGAAATGGCGGAACTTCCGGAAGATGTTCGCAAAATCACCGATAAACTTGACTCTGTAGGCAATACTACAGCCGCGATAGGAAAGGGATTTGCAATAGGTTCCGCTGCGCTTACCGCTCTTGCTTTGTTTTCGGCTTATACTACTGCAGTTGGATTGGATAATGGAATAAACTTATTAGACGCAAGCGTTATTGCAGGTCTTTTAATCGGAGCAATGCTTCCATTCTTATTCGCGTCCATGGCAATGGAAGCTGTAGGCAAAGCGGCGTTTCAGATGATAGAGGAAGTTAGACGGCAATTTAGAGAAATTCCGGGCATTATGGAAGAAAAAGCAAAACCGGATTATGCAAGATGCGTGGATATAAGTACGGCAGCTGCCATAAGAGAGATGGTTTTACCTGGCCTTATGGCGGTAATAGCGCCACTGCTTGTAGGGTATGTGCTTGGAGCCGAGGCACTTGGAGGTCTTGTTGCAGGTGCACTGCTGACAGGTGTTATGCTTGCTATTCAGATGTCTAACTCTGGTGGTGCATGGGATAATGCCAAGAAATTTATTGAGGCAGGAAATTTTGGCGGAAAAGGCACGCCTACGCATGCCGCCGCAGTTGTTGGTGATACAGTAGGCGATCCGTTTAAAGATACAGCAGGTCCTTCTATGAATATTTTAATAAAACTAATGACGATTGTAGCTCTCGTATTTGCGCCATTATTTATTTAAACTACTTATTTTAAAACCATCCACTTCACCTGTGGATGGTTTTAAAATTATACAAAATTTAATCCTATACTTATGAGAAAAAAAGGTATAAAATAAATTAGAAATTTTAAAGTCAAGCGGTCTACACGAGGTGACATACTACGAACTTGATAACAAGACTTAAGTTATCATTTCCGGCGCTTACCCACCGGAACTTTCGACTTTTTTGGCTCGGCCAGTGCATATCATTGATAGGCACATGGATGCAAAATATTGGGCAGGCATGGCTTATCCTCAAGCTTACAAACTCTCCCTTCCTTTTAGGTTTTATAACAACATTACAAACCTTACCTGTGTTATTCCTGGCGCTTTTTGCAGGTGTATACGTTGATAGATTCCCCAAAAGAAAACTAGTTATATTTACTCAAATAGGACTAATGATTGTTGCATTTACTCTTTCGATTCTTACATTTTCCGGCAAAGCGCAGTATTGGCACATAGCCATCACGGCTTTAATTCTAGGAGCACTAAACAGCATAGACAATCCCGCAAGGCAGGCTCTAATGATAGAGCTTGTAGGCAAGGATGATTTATTAAATGCGATAGCTCTAAATTCATCTGTATTCAACCTGGCTCGCATAATTGGCCCTGCAGTCGCTGGCATACTTATAGGGTATTTAGGCATAGGATTATGCTTTTTGTTAAACGGAATATCATATATTGCTGTTATAACAGGTTTACTGTTAATGGATGTAAAAGAAAAAAAGCAAAACAGCAGAACTAATGCAACTGTTATTCACGATATGACAGAAGGAGTCAAATATGTATTTAAGACACCAAATATTTATGTTCCAATGCTCCTTATGCTCCTTATAAACGTATTTACGATGAATTTTAATGTGCTTGTTCCTGTCTTTACAAAGATAGACTTGGGAATGGAAGCATCTCAGTATGGAACCCTTATGGCAGCTATGGGAATTGGCGCTTTGACAGGTGCTTTGACACTTGCTGCAACAGCAGGCTCAGAACCTAAAATGGGAATACTATTCCTTGGAGCAGCCGGCCTTTCACTATTTCAAGGAATTCTAGGCATGATGCATAATTATTATCTTTCCATGGTTTTTCTGGCACTTACAGGATTTTTCATGATAACATTTACTGCATCCTGCAACTCAATTATTCAAATAAATTCAGAGGATTATATAAGAGGACGTGTTATGAGCTTTTACACATTAGTGTTTTCGGGCATGACAACCGTTGGTTCTATGTATGCAGGCACATTATCCGAACATTATGGTGCCGGTATGACATTTTTGATATCAGGGATAATCGGGCTTGCTTCAGCTATAATCATATATTTTTGGAGCAAAAAGAAAAATATTAAGGTCGAAGAACTATAGCAAACTTCTCTTTAAGAATTTGTCAAGACCCTTACAAAAACCGTATTTGAGATAAAAAGTCGTTTTCAGCTCCGAGTAGCAGTCAGCATTTGCTGGCAATTTGCCACAATAAGGATATTTTAAAAAGGGCTTGAACCCTAACTTTTACACCAAATCCCTTAAAAAACCAGCCTGAACCTCATACATATCAAAGGTTTCAGGTTTTTTGTTTTAATCCTAAAGTTGTTGTGCAATAACCTATCTTTTAGTGTAAGATATAATCTTCTTTATATGTCCTCGGGTAAATTCTTTATTATCCAATTTTTTAAAGTCTCCCTAGCTGGAATAAAACTTGCATTTACGATAGAATGTATATAGCGACATATTATATTAATTGGTGGTGGATACGGTGGGGGCTTTCAGGCTGCGGATTGAGTTCGAAGATAGAACCGGCATGGTTTATGATACCAGCAGGATTATAGCAAAGTATAATATTAGTATTTTGGCATTAGAAGTTTTACCAAATCTAATGTACTTTGAGCTGGAATGTGAAAATGAAGAAATAAAAAAGAAGATAATGCTTGATCTTGCGCCAATTCCCAACATAAAAAAGGTTGAAGAAGTAAGATGTACTGTGCCTGATGCGCCAAAAAATGATCCCTTCAGTTCTATTTTAGGAGAAAGCAGCGCGCTAAAGAAAGCGATTTTCAGGGCAAGACTTGCGGCTGAGGGAAGCAGCACTATTTTGATTCTAGGTGAGAGCGGAACAGGCAAGGAACTTTTTGCAAAAGCTATTCATCTTGCAAGTCCGAGAAACAAATTCTCATTTTATCCTGTAAATTGCGCAGCGCTACCTGATACACTATTGGAAAGCGAGCTGTTCGGCTATGAAGAGGGCGCCTTTAGCGGAGCCAAAAAAGGCGGCAAGGCGGGCTTGCTTGAAATAGCAGATAAAGGAACTGTATTTCTGGATGAAGTAGGCGATCTTTCTTTAAGCACTCAGGCAAAATTGCTCAGAGTCATACAAGAAATGAAAATCAGGAGGATAGGCGGTTATAAAGAAAAGCCAATTAACGTAAGAATAATTGCAGCAACTAATCGAAACTTAGAAAAGATGGTTCAAAAAGGTGAGTTTCGAGAAGATCTTTATTATCGCTTAAATGTTGTTCCCATTACAATACCATCTCTTAGAGAGCGTAGAGCGGATATTCCCCTTCTTGCCGAATATTTTCTTTCAAGATATGTCAATTCTCTTGGAAAACCGCCTAAAACCCTTACGGCAAAAGCGATGGCGTTTCTTGTAAATTATGATTGGCCCGGCAATGTAAGAGAGCTGCAAAACTTGATAGAAAGAGCCGTAAATCTTACGCCTGGAAGAATAATCGACATAGACAACCTCCACTTTGAAGGACATAATGAGCTTGAATTACCGGAAATGGAGGATGTGCCCCTTAAAACAATCGTCGAACAGCTTGAGAGCAAAGTAATAAGTGAAGCCTTATCTAAACATGGCTCTATTAGAAAAGCGTCTAAAGCTTTAGGGATATCACACCCTGCCTTGATTAAAAAGATGAAGAAATATAATATTGAATAATGCTGATTTTGCGAAATATGGTAACTTAAGTTACCATATTTTTTTACAAATAACTAAATAACTTCTGAAATTTGGGATTAAATCGTTCCTTTTGAATTAACTTTGCTAATTCCTGTATAATCAGGTAACAAAAACTACCGCTCGAAACTAATATATGGTAACTTAAGTTACCATATATTTTTATATAAACGATTTTTAAAAAAACGGTTTTTATAATAAACCTCAGAAAACTGCACTAGAACAGCAATTTAGAGCATCGTCAAGCACATTATAATATTACGGAACTTTTAAAACTTTATGGCATGTTTCTTGCAAATTAAATATATAAGCAAAGCATTTTAAATATCAATAAGGGGGTCTCATAATGTCTACCAGTCAATTTAAAGGATTATCTTTTGGTATACCGAAAGAAATAATGAATGGAGAAAGGCGAGTAGCTGCTATTCCCGAAACGGTAAAAAAACTAACTGATGGTGGCGCTAAAGTTTTTGTCGAAAAGGGAGCGGGAGTCGGGTCGTATTTTGCTGATGCCGAATATGAGAAAGTTGGAGCAGTTATCATCGAGGATATACAACAACTATATACCGAATCAGATATAATACTAAAAGTTAAAGAGCCATTATTTAACGAAGAATTGGGTGTGCATGAAGTGGATTTAATGCACGAAGGACAGGTTTTGATAACATTTCTCCATCCGGCAGCTCCTTCCAATCATGAAATGGTAAAAAAGCTTATGAAGAAAAGAGTCATTAGTTTAACGCTTGACGGCATTCCCCGAATCTCTAGAGCACAGTCTATGGATGCCCTGACATCGATGAGCACAGTGGCAGGTTATAAAAGTGTTTTGATGGCAGCTGACCGCCTACCTAAGTTTATCCCGATGATAGGCACAGCTGTTGGAATGATACAACCTTCGACGGTCATGGTAATTGGAACAGGTGTAGCCGGATTGCAGGCGATAGCAACGGCTAAGCGGCTTGGAGCAGTAGTCTACGCTGCCGATATCAGACCAGAGGCGGCAGAACATGCAAAAAGCCTAGGTGCAAAAATTGTAGAAACAGGCGTTCCGGCTGACGTTGCCATAGGTGAAGGCGGATATGCTCAGTCCTTGCCAAAGGAATGGATTTTAAAAGAGCAAGAATCTATAAAGGATTATGTTATAAAATCTGATATCTTAATATTAACAGCATTAGTTCCCGGAAGATTAGCTCCGGTCTTAGTTACAGAAGAAATGGTAAAACAGATGAAACCAGGATCTGCTATTGTGGATGTTGCCATTGATCAGGGAGGAAATTGTGAGCTGACTAAAGGAGGAGAGCTTATAGTTCAATATAGTGTAAGCATAGATGGAACAAAAAATATCCCGGGAATGGTGCCTATAAGTTCAACATGGATGTTCGCTCATAATATATATAATTTTATTGCATCGTTTGTCAAAGACGGCAAAATAATAATAGATACAGATGATGAAATTATAGCTTCGAGTTTAGTGACTAAGGACGGGAATTTGTATCATGTTGGGGCTCGTGAAGTTCTTGCAATATAGAAAGGGTGAGGCAAATTGAAGGAACTATTTCTTATAACTGTCTTTGTGGTTGCCGGCATCCTGGGATATAAAGTTATCAAAGAAGTCCCTTCCCTGCTTCATACTCCCCTGATGTCAGGTACAAATGCAATATCAGGTGTAACGATACTTGGATCGTTGGTTTCGACAGCGTTTGCTGTATCACTATCGAGTAAATTGCTTGGATTTATTGCCATAGTACTTGCAGCGATCAACCTTATAGGAGGGTTTCTTGTTACCGACAGAATGCTAAAAATGTTTAAAAGTTAAAGAGAGGTGTGCCTATGATAGGAACTTACGAAGTTATTTCTGTTGTTTTATCAGCTCTGGTTCTTCTGGGAATTAAATTGATGAGCTCACCCAAAACTGCAGTTCTAGGCAACAGGATAGGGGCAATGGCTATGCTTGCTGCCATTGTAGTGGTGCTTATATATAATGGCATCATAGACATTCCACTTCTCTGGATTGCGATTCTCCTTGGAGGAGTTATCGGCTACGCAATTGCTAAAAGGGTTAAGATGATTGAGATGCCTCAAATGGTAGCCCTTTTAAACGGTCTTGGAGGGGGAGCTTCTGCCCTAGTTGCGCTTGTAGAAATTTATGAAAAGTACCCCTATATGACAACTTTTTCCAGAATCACAAGCCAGTTGGCGTTAGCAGTAGGAGCAATAACGTTAAGTGGAAGCCTGGTGGCAGCAGCAAAACTTGCGCGAAAAATATCCCAAAAACCTATAATTCTTAAAAAGCACAATGAAATCTCAAATAGTATCTTATTAGCTGTTGCTGTATTTATAATCCTTGCTTTATTTTCGAATGCAGCAAATTCCGGAACTTTTTCTATTGTTACTGCTTTACTTTCATTAACCTACGGTGTATTCTTTGCTATTAGGGTCGGCGGCGCTGACATGCCGATTACAATATCGCTTTTAAATTCTCTGTCAGGACTTGCAGGAGCTATTTGCGGCTTTACGATAGGGGATCCGCTTTTAGTAGCAGTCGGAGCCATTGTAGGTGCTTCCGGCTTGATACTTACACAGATTATGTGTAGCGCCATGAATAGATCACTGGTCGATATTTTAAAGGGATCACAATTAAATAACTCAGCACAAGCAAAGAAATCTGAAGGGAAAATAACAGCTGTAAAAAGAAATGAAGAATCGCCTGAACATAAAAAAACTCCTGCACAACTTTTAAAAGAAGCAAAAAAGGTCATAATTGTTCCAGGCTATGGAATGGCTATAGCACAAGCACAAAGCTATGTAAAAGAATTATATGACTTATTGGAGTCCCAAGGCAAGGAAGTAAAGTTTGCCATACATCCGGTGGCAGGCCGTATGCCCGGCCATATGAATGTGCTTTTGGCAGAAGTGGATGTGCCTTACGAAAAATTATGCGAGATGGATGCCATAAACCCGGAATTTGCCGAAACAGATGTAGTGCTTGTAGTCGGAGCGTGTGATGTAATAAATCCTGCAGCCAACACCGCTGAGGGCACCCCTATATATGGAATGCCGGTGCTGGAAGTAGATAAGGCAAAAAGTGTTATCGTATGTAATTTAGATACAAAGCCGGGCTATTCAGGAGTTGACAATTCCCTATATGAATTACCTCATGTGCATTTACTGCTGGGCGATGCTTCGGAAACACTTAAAAAACTAATCAAGAGCATAGAGCAAGAAGAAGTTACATTAAGTTCGAAAAACAATATTTAAGGATATCTATAAAAGAGCTGTTGCACTGCAAGGAAAATAATCTTGCAAAGCGACAGCTCTTTTTGTATCTTACTATAGTCATCATACAGAAAACTAGACGAAGAATCCCTCCAAAGATCTGTTGCTGCGTTCAGGATGACAAATAGCTTTTAAGATATAAAGCAGAGAAACTATTTTGAAACTATTTTCGGGATGACAGGCGGTTTCTGGGATAAAAAGTTTCTATCCTTTAACGGCCACCCGGATATTAAAAAAATAGAAATACAGGAGCAAGAATAAAAGTCAGGGACAAACCTTGACTTTATTTTTTTTATAAGTTACTATGTATCTAATGTATTAATACTCATAGTACACTATATACATAATGCCGTTGGAGGTGAAAAATTGATTTATATTGATGTAACCAGCAGCACGCCTATTTATGCGCAAATTGTAAACAATATAAAAGAAGGTATATTGAAGGGCTTATTTGAACCGGGGGAAAAGCTGCCATCTATTAGAGATATGGCTAAAATGATGACTTTAAACCCAAACACTGTTCAAAAGGCATATAAAGAATTAGAGAGAGAAGGGGTAATAGTTACAATTCAAGGGAAAGGGACATTTATCTCAAAAGAATATAAACCAAAAAAAGACAGTAGCAAAATGGAAGAACTAAAAAAAACGTTTAGAAAGGGCATCATTGAAGCCTTGTATATGGGGTTTAGCAAAGAAGAGCTTATGGCTTTCATTCAAGGATTAGCTGAGGAAATGGAGGAGAGAGCATAAAAATGATTGAAGTTAAAAATTTAGATAAATCTTTAGGAGGAACAAAGATCCTAGATGACATAAACCTTAGGATAAAAAGCGGTTCGATATATGGTTTGATAGGACCTAATGGGGCAGGCAAAACAACCTTGATAAAAAACTTAGTAGATATATATAAACCGGAAAAAGGTGAAGTTCTAATCTCGGGCGAGAACATCAAAGATAATACTAATATAAAGTCCAGAATAGGCTATGTATCGGATTATCAGTATTTCTATCCCTCCTTTAAAATCGGTGAGATAGTCGAGTTTTATAAGGATACTTACCCGTTTTGGAATGATAAAAGATATATTCAATTAATGAAACTTTTCAAACTCGACGGCAATAAAAAAATCAAATATTTATCAAAAGGCATGAAAACGCAGCTTGCCATACTTTTGAGCTTATCTATAATGCCCAATATACTTATATTGGACGAACCCACATCGGGCTTAGATCCTGTTGTTAAACAAAAGGTTTTAAACTTAATTGTCGACGAAGTAAGCGCAAATGAAACTACTGTTTTGATTTCAAGCCATAATTTGGGGCAATTGGAGCAAATTTGCGACCATATTGGCATTATCCATGAAGGTAAGATGTTGTTGGAAGATAGTGTTGAAAACCTTAAAAGTAATGTGAGAAAGATTCAAGTTGCGTTTAAAGGTGAGTTTCCGGAAGAGATAAAGAGCAATGAACATATACTAAAAATAGAAACCATCGGCAAAATACATCAAATAGTAGTGAAGGATAATCTTGATGCGGTAATAGATGCGATCAAAAAATGCAATCCTATTTTATTAGAAACGATAGATATGTCTCTTGAAGAGATTTTTATATACAAGATGGGAGTTGAAGGCTATGACTTTACAGACATTGCCCTTTAATAAGGCTTTGCTGAAAAAGGACTGGAAAATGACTAAATGGCTGTGCTTTGCGGTAGCAGGCATATTATTTTTTACAATGACTTTAGGTGTGATAAATACATACAACAATTATCAAAGAACAATTCAAGAAATGGAAAAACACCCGGAATGGTATGCGGGCTTTGATATAGATGGATACAAAGCCGAGTTAAAGAATCTTTTGCAAGATAAATTTAAACAACTATCAGGTATGGAAGCAATGTTAGTAGTTTTTACACCCATGGCAGCTGCGGCGCTTCTATTTGGAGAGGAAAAGCGAAAAAAGACATTCGAAATACTTGCGACTATGCCATTTAGCCGTACAGAAATATTTTTTAATAAAGCCGTAATAGCTTTTGCAAATGTAATTTTGCCGTTTTTAATAAATGCAGCGATAATGGTAGCAGCTCTATGGCTTTCCAAGGGCTTAAGGGATTTTTACTCAGCAGGTATGGTAATGTCCTGGTTTGGAACAGATGCCTTTAGATTATTTGTTGTATTGAGTTTTTCACTGCTTTTTGCAAGCTTGACAGGTACTTCAATATCCCAGTTGGTTTTGACTATTATATTTTTCATATTCCCCATAGGTTTTACAGGATTGCTGTATATGAATATGGCGATGTGGGGATATCGCATAGCTGTAATTGACGAGTTTTTAAATATTTTTGGGTCATATACTATGCCGGGGATATTAAACAACATTAAAGAGGTGCCTATTGTATTTCATATTATTTCAGCAATAATAATGCTTATTGCAGCAAAACTATTGTTTGACCGCAATAAATTGGAGAGAAGTGGCGAAACTCTGGAATTTGAGACAATAGAAACATTTTTCAAGTTTGGGGTGGCAGTGTGCACCTCCATGCTCGTTGGAGTAATAGTTACCGGATGTGCAGGAAGTTTTATATATTTCACAAATAATGTTCCCAGGATATTTACAATAATTGGCTATATCATAGGAATTTTTTTAGGATGGTTTGTAGCAAGTTACAGCATAAAAACAAACCGAGCGAAGGTATAAGAATAACGTGGCAAGATACTTACGACACTTGTTGTATTTAGAGACAAAAACAATCCGTCATCCAAGATAAGGCAAATCAGAAGTTTAAAATCTATGATATAATGGCAAAAGAATTACATATAAATAGTAAAATAAAAATAAAAAAATATATGTTAGAGCCAAAATTTCATGGAAAAATATAAGATTTTGTGGGATAATTGTTGAGTAAAAAAGGTAAAATCTTTTGGAGGGGATAGCATGGAACGTGCAAGGGAAACAGTTATAATCCTTGATTTTGGTGGCAAATATGCCCAGATGGTGGCGCGGCGAGTAAGAGAAGCTCAGGTTTATTGTGAATTACTACCATATTCAACTTCGCTGGAAAAAATATTAGAAAAGCAGCCTAAAGCAATTATTTTAGCCGGGGGGCCGATGAGCGTCTATAGTGAGAATGCACCTTTTTGCGATGAAAATATCTTTAGAAGCGATATCCCGGTCTTGGCTATAGGTTACGGAATGCAGTTAATGCTAAAGACCTTTGGCGCAAAAATCGAAGCATCTGGCAGTTGGGAAAGTGGTGTATCAGAACTTATTATAGACATACCAAAGGATTTATTTCAAGGCATCGATGGGAAGATAACAGTTGTAATGGACAGTGGCGATTTACCCGGTTCGCTTCCCAAAGAATTCGAAGTGCTTGCACATACTAAGAAAACCCAGTTTGCAGCAATTGGAAACGGAAAAAACCTTTACGGCATTCAATTTCACCCTGAAGAAAGTTTGACTCAATGTGGACGTGAAATTTTAAATAATTTCTTATTTGGGATTGCAAAATGCAGTGGAACATGGTCTACCAAGGCTTTTATTGAAGAACAAGTAAATCTTATAAAAGAGAAGGTAGGAGATAAAAAAGCAATTTGCGCTCTTAGCGGCGGCATTGATTCGTCAGTATCGGCAGTTTTAGTTCATAAAGCAATAGGTGACAATTTGACGTGCATTTTTGTAGATCACGGCCTTATGCGCAAAAACGAGCCGGAGCAAGTTATAAAGACATTTAGGGATAAGTTTCACATGAATCTTATAGCAATTAACGCATCTAAGCGCTTTCTTGATAAGCTCAAAGGTGTTACAGATCCCGAAATGAAACGAAAAATAGTTGGAGAAGAATTTATCAGGGTGTTTGAAGAAGAAGCATCGAAACTCGGAAAAATTGACTTTTTAGTTCAAGGAACAATATATCCTGACATAATTGAAAGCGTAAACCCAATAGCAGGAGCAGTTAAAAGCCATCACAATGTTGGCGGACTTCCAGAAAATGTAAACTTTGAATTAATAGAACCTCTAAAAGAACTTTTTAAAGATGAAGTACGAAAAATAGGGCTTGAATTGGGAATTCCCGAAGAAATAGTATATCGCCATCCATTCCCCGGGCCGGGGCTCGGAGTAAGAGTGTTGGGAGAAGTAACCGAAGAAAAACTCAATATAGTAAGAGAAGCCGATTTTATTGTAACTGATGAAATAAAAAAAGCGGGACTTTATAGAGAACTGTGGCAGGCCTTTGCAATCCTCCCGAACATTCAAAGCGTAGGTGTAACTGCAGACAAACGCACATATAAACATACTATTGCCGTAAGAGCAATAATAAGCGAAGATGCAATGACTGCCGAATGGGCAAAACTTCCCCATGATTTACTTGACAGAATTTCAAAAAGAATCACAAGTGAAGTAGAGGATGCAAACCGCGTAGTTTATGACATAACATCAAAGCCTCCGGCAACTATCGAGTGGGAATAATAATGAAAACCCTACAAGCCTTTATTCTGATAGGTTTGTAGGGTTTTAAAGTTACTTGCCATACTAAAAATTAAAAATGTAATATTTTTTGGGTCACAAAGCTGCGTATAAGCGGTTTTTAGATTTTTTGCAGGAAAAATTCATCTTGACGCAGAAAAAAGACCTCACCATCCTTGCATGATGTTTAATAGAAAATTATAGAAATTCATGCTATAATGGTCATAGACAGGAGGAAGGGTGATGGATATGGCAGAAAAAGAAATCGGTGCTAACGGCACAGGGAATGATGAACAGCGGCCAAACGAAACTCATGAACCGAAGATTTATGAATCCGGCTATTTTTATCTGTCACAGCAAATAAACGATTTAAGAGACCGCATGGATGCAAAGTTTGACAGAGTGGATGCAAAGTTTGAAGCAGTTCATAAAGAAATAAAAGATTTATCTGATAAAACCGATGCAAGGTTTGATAAAGTAGATGCAAAATTTGAGTCTATGAAAAAGGAAATGGATGCAAGGTTTGATAAAGTAGACGAAAAATTTGAGTCTATGAAAAAGGAAACCGATTTAAGATTTAACAAAGTAGAAGAAAGGTTTAACAAAGTAGACGCAAAGTTTGAGAAAGTAGAAGAAAGGTTCGACAAAGTAGATGCAAAGTTTAACAAAGTAGAAGAAAGGTTCGACAGGATAGAGGATAAATTTGATGCTTTAAATAAATGGGCTGTTGGTTCTGTGATAGCTGTATTAATCGGAACGATTAGTGTTATTATAACTTTATTGCTAAAATAACCTCTAAGGCAGGGTATACTACTTCAAAAGAAGGAATAGCTATGGAAGAAATAGTAAAAATCGCAACATTAGAGAACGAAATCGAAGCAAAGCTTTTAGATATAGTGTTGGTTGAGCGTAACATACCGCACTTTATCGGAACATATCATGATGCCGCATATGACGGAATTTTTCAGCCACAAAAGGGCTGGGGCTTTGTTGAAACTCCGGCATCTTATAAAAGCCAGGTACTGGAAATTCTATCTGATATAAGAAAAGGCGATGGCATCGAAAAATAAAAAAGCAAAATAAATATATAGCAAATACTATGCAGTATATGCGCCTAAACTATTTTTGTAAGAGTTTGCACACATACTGCATATTCTTTACTTATAATTATCTAATTATTAAATATATTAAAACTTTAATTTTATGAAGGAATATTAAATAGTATAGCGAATATATATTAAGTATAACACATTTAGCTATTTTATATTAAATAGAATAGCATATTATATTCAGGAGGTATCACATGATAAACTCTAAAATAACTCTTTCAGTAATTAAAGCCGATGTAGGCGGTTTTGTTGGGCATGGTAGCGTACATCCGAAAATGTTGGAAAAAGCGGAGGAAATGTTAGAAGAGAAAGGAAAAGATTTGTTAGTAGATTGTTTTGTTACAAATGTCGGTGATGATATAAATCTTATAATGACACACAAAGAGGGTATAAACTCTGGAAAAATTCACACATTGGCTTGGGATACTTTTCTCAGCTGTACTGAAGTAGCAAAAAGCCTAAAAATGTATGGAGCAGGACAAGATCTCTTATCGGATGCATTTTCTGGTAATATGAAAGGCATGGGACCGGGAATTGCTGAGATGGAATTTGAGGAACGGCCAAGTGAGCCAATAGTGATTTTTATGGCGGATAAGACTGAACCGGGAGCTTGGAATCTGCCGCTTTATAAGATATTTGCTGACCCATTTAATACCATTGGGCTTGTGATAGATCCAAAAATGCATTCAGGCTTCCGATTTGAAGTTTTCGACCTTATAAAAGACAAAAAAGTAACTTTTGCCTGTCCTGAAGAGCTTTATGATTTACTGATTTTCTTGGGCGCATCTAATAGATATGTCGTAAAAAGCATTTATACCAAGGAAGGCGAGATAGCGGCCGTGTCTTCAACGCAAAAAATGAATCAAATGGCCGGCCGCTATGTAGGTAAAGACGATCCTGTGCTCATAGTTCGGTGTCAAAGCGGTTTGCCAGCTGTTGGAGAAGTCCTGGAACCTTTTGCAAATCCCCACTTGGTAGCAGGTTGGATGCGTGGTTCGCACTATGGGCCGCTTATGCCGGTATCACAAAAACAGGCGCTTCCTACCCGATTCGATGGTCCGCCTAGAGTAATTGCAATGGGCTTTCAGCTAGCCAACGGAAAACTCCATGGTCCACAAGACTTATTCGCAGACGTAGCCTTTGATATGGCTAGACAAAAGGCTCTCAAAGTTGCCGATTACATAAGACAGATGGGTCCATTTGAACCTCATAGATTGCCCCTTGACGAAATGGAATATACTACATTACCTGGTGTGATGGAAAAACTTAAAGGCAGATTTGAACAATGCTAAATTTTCATGAAAGCGCGGCTAACTAACGCCGTGCTTTTTATTTTTTATGCACTGAATACTTATTTATTTTGTTTTATGATAATATCAAGTATAAAGATTTATAATCTAAAAAGTATATGAAAAGTTGTGATCCTGTGAGAATGCCTATTAATATAATAAAGGTGGACAATAGTTTAGACTTTCAGGAAAAACTATTAAAAAAAGCTGATAATATTGTGGACTTAACAGGCTTTGATAAACTAAGATTTTGTAGCCAAAAAAGCAGACTTTTGGAAATTTCCAACCATTTAAAGAAACTGCCTAGAGGAATAAGCTTTTTAGGTTCAAGTGATTTTCACCATCTTTCCTTCTCGTTAATAAGCAATCTGCCTGAAAAAATTTCTCTGATTTTAATTGACCATCATTCTGATATGTACGAAACTTTTCCTCATCTGATAAGTTGTGGATCATGGCTTGCAGAGCTTATAAAAGAGGGCAAAATAGAAAAATGCATAATAGTCGGAGTAGATGCCGGAGATTTTGCAATAGAAAAATATAGTCTCAAAGAGAGCAATCTGCTCTTTATTACAGAAAATGAGCCAGAAAAACTCTTGATATCTAAAATTGCATCTCAATTATCAAGGATTGAAACCCCTGTTTATATAAGCATAGATAAAGATGTGCTCCGCCCGCAAGATGCCGCAACTGGTTGGGATCAAGGCACCATGAGCATAGCAGGGCTTAAACGCCTGATTTGTACTATAAAAAATAACACTTATGTTTTTGCAGTAGATATTTGCGGAGAATGGATGCTACCAGGAGATAAAATATTGCTTACAAATGAAGATATATGGCGAAATCGTCTTAACGAGGCCGCAAATCTAGAAATATTAAGGGCGTTGACAAGCTAATTTTACAAAAGGTGTGGATAAATTCCGTAAAGTGATTTATAATGCTATATACAACCTTTGCAATATCTTGGCCCTACTTGACGAAGTTGTTATCCGTTGCTAAAACCGTCTTATTATATTATAATGTATAAGATGAATTTCTTAAGATGTAAGGAAGGAGCAGGCAATGCAAAAGAAAACAAATAAACAGGCCTTTGTCAAAGTCGATTACCGACTTTTGTATAAAAAACGTATACTAGACTATTTAAAATCACTAAAGGACAAGGATCTTACGCTTTGGGAAATGGATGAAGCAATGGGAAAACTTTTCAACTTAGGAGACGAAACAGTAATACCTATTTGCCTTGCCAAGCTTAGAGAAAATGATGAAGAAATGGCCCCGATAGTTTGTTATGCTTTAGAATACGCCAACAATATAAGCGTGCTGGAGCCTTTACTTGAAATATTAATCATGACAGATGTTTCTGATCGCATAAAAGCAAGAATAATTGCTGTACTAGGACGTTATGGCGTAGATGCGGCAGATCTTCCTCTGGAATTTATTCTGAAAGATTTTGATAAAGTAGCCTCTGACTCTATGCTGGAAATGTTTGAAGACGTTCAGAAAGATCCGTTTTTGATTCCACATATATTAGATGATTTAAATGAATTCTCTCCCGAGATGCGAGCAGCATATATCAGAGATATGGGTGACTTAAGAGACGAAAGGTCTATATACTTACTTGAAATTATAGCATTTGCCGACGATTATCTTTTAGCACAGGAAGCCGTAAAAGCGCTTGGGAAAATTAAATCCGGAAAAGCGCTTTACGTGCTCTTTAAACTGGCTAACAAATCCAAGGATGATAAAATACGAAAATTAGCTTTTCGCGAAGCCCAGAGGCTCAGACTAAGCGGGGTAATTATGAGTTACTTTGAGCCATGGCAAAATCTAAAAAGACCTATAAAAGCATTTGTTTCTGCTATAGATGGTACAGGCAACAGGTCGATTTGGATGGTGTGGCAAGATCCGTTTAAATACAAAAAGCTAAGTTTTGTAAATTTGCTTGTTAATACCGAATTAGGCGTTGTTGATTGTTGGGGAGTATCAGATTTAACTGCCCGCGAATTTAACTCTTCTATAAATGATTTTTCAAAAACAACTTTTATTGAAAAGTGCGATTTCGATTATGTTGTGGCACTTTTAGGAGATGCCCTTTTAGTAAATCAAACAAAAGGCAGCCGAATTCCTTATCAGTTTTATTTTTGGAAATATCTTGTCGAGCTAAATGATATCATAAAATATGAAAGGTATCGCCCTAAATTTGAAACCTATGATTTAGAGGCTATTAAAAATGATGATGCTTGTTTGAAAAAAACTTTTGGTTTAATAGATTATGGCTACTTCGACGATTGGTTTGTAAGAGATCCTAGAGTCTGTGCTTATGCCAAAGAAAGCAAAGCAAAGCACATACGCCAGATGAGGAAACTGAGTTATCAAAAATCAGAAAATCTCTTTAGAAATTTTACCGAAGAGCTTATAGAACCAAACATAAATATAATAAAGCGGATGTTGGAGCTTTCTGCTGATTTCCTAGAAAGGTCAAACTGTCGAGACATTGCGAAATTGACCTTATGTGCATTTTTAAATATGGATATGAAGCCGCTCTGCTGCCATCCGTTTATTCAAGGTCTGATAATTGAGAGCTTAGTAATGGCCTTAAGCAATGTAAGGAGCGAGAGCAAAATTCGGTCTAATTTAAATAGGTTAAAATAAAAGAGAAGATAAACAACGAGGAGGTATAAAATGGGGAAAAATTTCTTATTTACTTCAGAATCAGTAACAGAGGGACACCCGGATAAAGTTTGTGATCAGATAGCTGATGCTATCCTTGATTCCATTATTGCAAATGATCCGCAGGCAAGAGTTGCTTGCGAAGTTGCTGCAACTACAGGTTTAGCGCTGGTTATTGGCGAAATTACTACGGATTGTTACGTTGATATTCCCAGTATTACTCGCGAAACTATAAGAGAAATAGGATATACGAGAGCAAAATTCGGTTTTGATTGCGATACCTGTGCGGTTATTACAAGCATAAAAGAGCAGTCCCCTGACATTGCCATGGGCGTTAACTGTGCTTATGAGGCGCGTGAAAAAGAAGGTGCTGCAGACGAACTTGAAAAAATCGGTGCCGGAGATCAGGGAATGATGTTTGGCTTTGCCGTAGATGAAACGCCGGAACTTATGCCGATGCCTATTTCTCTTGCACATAAACTAGCTCGCAAGTTAGCTGAAGTCAGGAAAAATGATGTGCTTCCTTTTCTAAGGCCCGACGGAAAGACTCAGGTAACGGTTCAATACGAAAATTCAAAACCTGTAAGGGTGGACAAAATAGTGGTCTCGGCGCAGCACAGTTCTTCGGTTAAGCTTTTAACCCTTCAAGAGGGAATTATAGAAGAAGTTATAAAAAAGATTATTCCAGCCCATCTTATGGACAATAAAACACAAATTTTTATTAATCCTACCGGCAGGTTTGTAGTCGGCGGGCCTCATGGAGATTCAGGCCTTACAGGCCGTAAAATCATAGTTGATACATATGGCGGCTACTCACGGCATGGCGGCGGTTCTTTTTCAGGAAAGGATCCGACTAAGGTAGACCGTTCTGCATCTTACGCTGCCCGTTACGTAGCTAAAAATATTGTAGGAGCAGGCCTTGCTTCTAAATGCGAGATTCAGCTGGCCTATGCAATAGGTGTTGCAAAACCGGTTTCTGTGATGATTGATACCTTTGGCACAGGCATTTTGCCGGATGAAGAGATAGAAAAGCTGGTTGTACAAAATTTTGATCTTCGCCCCGGAGCCATCATAAGAGACCTAGATTTGAGAAAACCAATCTATAAACAAGTTGCGGCATATGGACACTTTGGAAGAGAAGAATTAGATTTATCTTGGGAAAAATTAGATAAAGTTGACATATTAAAAGCACAAGCAAGCAGCCTTTAAAAAGGCTGCTTTTTACTCGATATATTTTAATCTACTTAGATTGGGGCCAAAATTAAACGTTAAATTATTATTGAAGCAGGGATATTCGTATATTTTAGCGAATATATACAGCAGACATAAACTATTTTATAAATTTTTGGAGTTTGCCATGAATAAATCAAAATTAAATGCAGAATATCTAAATAAAATACTAAATAACACCATTGAAACAATCGAGAAAAGTCAAAAAGAAATTTTTAGCATATTTGAGCATGCAAAGCAAGAATGCGAACGCTTGGAAAACGAACTTGCAGAGCTAAAGATTCAAGTAAAGGAAGTTATTGAAAGAGTAGACAATCTAGTAAAACTTGAGCGAGCTGCTAAATTTAAATTAATGACGGTAAGCCGAGATTTCGAAAAGTATTCGGAAGAAGACATTAAAGCTGCCTATGAAGAAGCGAAAAATATTCAAATACAACTTTCTATAGAGCGCCAAAAAGAGATACAGCTTAGAGAAAAGCGAAATGATCTTGAACGCAATTTAAGAAGTATGCTCAATATTTTGAATCAATCTGAGCATTTAGTAATGCAGCTAGGAGTAGCTTTAGGATTCTTAAAGGGCGATTTAAAGGAAATGTCGAGCCAACTGGCAGATATTAATGAGCGGCGAAGTCTGGCGGCTCAAATAATAAAGGCACAGGAAGAAGAGCGGCAGCGGGTAGCTCGAGATATCCACGATGGCCCGGCTCAAACGCTTGCAAATGTAGTTATACAGGCAGAAATTTGCGAAAGAGTTATGGAGAAAGACCTGAATGAAGCTAAAAAGGAACTTGAAAAACTCAAGGAGGTTGTAAGAGCATCTTTGCAGGAGCTTAGAAAAATTATTTTCAATTTAAGGCCGTCTTCTTTAGATGATTTAGGCTTAAGAGCCGCAATAAGCAGGTACTGCGAAGAATTTCAAGAGGAAACCGGGATAAGAACAGAGTTTCGGTTTTTTGGGGATAGAATGAGACTCAATCCCGATGTTGAAATTACTATTTTTAGGGTTTTGCAAGAAATACTTACAAATGTAAAGAAGCATTCTTGCGCAAAAAATTGTTATGTAAAGCTGGAGTTTAGCGATGGAAGAGTAAATCTTGCAGTAACAGACGACGGAATTGGCTTTGAGATAAATCAGGAAAATTCAAATAAGGAGTCACGGCAACATTTTGGCATTATGACAATAAAAGAACGAATTGCCCTGGTAGATGGTTCTTTCAATATTGAGTCTAAACCTGGTCAGGGGACAAAAGTATTTGTAAGTATTCCATTTGGCAACTAATTATGGAGGAGTGTTTGTTTTTGGAAAAAATTACTGTTATATTAGCTGACGACCATGTTTTGATGAGAAAAGGCCTAAAAAAAATTTTGGAGATGGAAGATGATATCGAGGTAATAGATGAAGCTTCTGACGGCCTTGAAGCTGTTGAAAAAGTTATTACTAGAAAGCCACAAGTGCTTCTTTTGGATATAAATATGCCTAAGCTAAACGGGATAGAAGTGACAAAATCATTAAAGGAAAAAAACTCGACTTCCCAAATAGTTATTTTGACAATATATGATGACAAGGAGTATCTTCTTGAATTGCTAAAGTTAGGGATATCAGGATACGTCCTTAAAGACATAGAGCCTCAAGGCCTCATTTCAGCCGTGCGAAGCGCCAGCCGAGGTGAAACTTACATACAGCCAAACTTGACAAGGGCGCTAGTGGCAGAATACAATCGTTTAACACAGCCATTATCAAATCATGATCTTAAAAGAAATCTTACAGCAAGAGAAAGAGAAGTTTTAATACATATATCCAAAGGAATGAGCAATAGAGAAATATCTGCCGCTCTTGGTATAAGCGAGAAAACAGTAAAAAACCACGTAAGTAGCATTTTGCACAAATTGGATCTTATGGACAGAACCCAAGCAGCTGTCTTTGCTATAAAAAACGGTCTTGTTTAGGCTACTGTATATACAGAGATATAGGCCTAAAAGCCTAATAAAATAGGGCAACAGAGATATACCAATTTTTGCTAATTAAGCTTATAATAAAAACATGAAAGCCCTATTTCTTCTTAAATGATTTACCCTTAGTTTTAAGCCCCCCTTCTTTCATGGCGAGGCCCTGAAAGCAAGGGTCTTTTTTTATCTCAATTAAAACATTTTAAAAGCCGGCCTTTTATGACGTTGATTTTCCGGTAGTTGCAGGTATATTCAAAAAATGCTAAAATAAACCAGAGGCTGAGAATAAGCAGCATTTACGTAAAAACATTTTGGAGTGCAGTCAATGATCGAATTAAGTGGTATAGTTGAGAGAATTACATATTACAACGAGAAAGACGGCTTTTCCGTTATAAAATTTTCCGTAAACGATAACGAGGATTATAAAGATGAAACAGTTACGGCAGTGGGATATTTTCATTGCCTTGAAACAGGAGAGAGGCTAAAGCTGAAGGGGGATTGGATACTTCATAAAGATTACGGTTACCAGTTTAAAACTGAATTTTATGAGGTAATTACGCCGGCTACAATAAATGACATAGAAAAATATTTAGCCTCCGGAGCAATTAAGGGGATAGGTCCTGCTACGGCTAAAAGGATCGTCGATGAATTTGGCGAAAAAACCCTTGAGATCTTGAATAGTTATCCTGATGAACTTTTAAAAATTCCCGGTATTGGTGAAAAAAAATTGAATATGATAACTAAATCCTATGAAGAACAACGGGAAATTCGGGATATTATGCTGTTTTTACAGCAATATGGTATTGGACCGGCTGTAGCCGTAAAGATATATAAAAAATATAAGGAGAAAGCAACTCAGGTTTTAAAGGAAAATCCGTATCGTCTGGCTGACGAAGTAGAGGGTATAGGTTTTAAAACAGCTGATTACATTGCTCAAAAGATGGGCATAGAAAATAACTCTATGGAGCGCTTAGAAGCAGGTTTAAAATATACATTGCTCAAGGCAGCTGATGAAGGCCATGTCTTTCTTCCTGCCGATAAACTGCTTTATAAAACCTCAGAATTATTGGGAGTTGAAAGTGAACTTTTAAATCAGCCGCTTTTAGCATTAGAAGAAAAAGAAGAAATTGTTATCGATAGAAGCTGGGGTAGCAGTGAGGTATACCTGGCTGCTTTTTATTATTTGGAAAAATCTATAGCGCGTAAACTTTTTTTACTTGCCCAAATGATAGACAAACCCCTTGAAATAACGGACGAAACTATAAATGAAATAGAAAAGTTGTGCAAAATCCAACTTGCCAAGCGCCAGCGCGAAGCCTTGGAAAAAGCTGCACAAAATGGCGTAATTGTAATAACAGGGGGGCCTGGAACAGGAAAGACTACTACAATTCAGAGCTTACTTAAGTTCTTTGAAAAACACAAACTTAAAGCAGCCCTTGCTGCGCCTACAGGCAGAGCTGCAAAACGCATGGCAGAAGCTACCGGTAAAGAAGCAAAAACAATCCACAGGTTACTTGAATATAATGCATTTGAACATGGTGCCATGGCCTTTGGGAAAAATCAGGAAAGTCTTTTGGAGGAAGACGTAATTATAGTTGATGAAATGTCAATGGTAGACATAACTCTTATGTATCATCTGCTGTCTGCCGTAAAACCGGGAGCCCGCCTTATCTTAGTAGGAGATAAAGACCAGCTTCCATCGGTGGGACCGGGCAGTGTTTTAAAAGAAATTATTGAAAGTGATAAGATTTCGACAGTAGTCCTAGATGAGATATTTAGACAGGCACAGGAAAGCATGATCGTTGTAAATGCCCATAGGATAAATAAGGGGTATTTTCCGTATCTTAACGTAAAAGACAAAGATTTCTTTTTTGAACAGGTGCTTTCCCCTGAGGACATTTTAGAGACAATACTTGAAATGGTTAAAGAAAGACTTCCTAACTATGGAAATTTCGATCCTTTTGAGGATATTCAAATTCTGACACCAATGAAAAAAGGCATTGTGGGCGTAATAAATTTAAATGAGCGCCTGCAGCATATTTTAAATCCGCCTTCTACCTCCAAAAAAGAATGCAAATACCATGGACAGCTTTTTCGGGAAGGCGATAAGGTTATGCAGATTAAAAACAATTATGAGAAAGAGGTTTTCAACGGCGATTTAGGCCGCATAACGAATATTGATGAGGATGATGATATAGTTACTGTTACATTTCAGGATATTCAACAAGAAAAGAATGTAACATATTGCGGACAGGAAATTGAAGAGTTGAATCTTGCATATGCCCTTTCCGTCCACAAGAGCCAGGGGAGTGAATTTCCGGCGGTTATAATACCGATAACTACGTCCCACTATGTAATGCTTCAGCGAAATCTATTGTATACAGCGGTTACGAGAGCTAAAAGATTGCTTGTGTTGGTAGGCAGCAAACAGGCCTTGACACTATCTATACAAAATAACAGAGCACTAAAACGTTATGGACATTTGAGCGATAGGATAATTGAAGAATTTTCCTGCGGAATATATCCTACATAAAAATGAAGGAGCAAATAAATGCTAGAACAAAAAATAGATCGGCTAAAAGATGAAATTCAAGCATTAAAGCGCTTAGCGGTTGCGTTTTCAGGTGGCACAGACAGCGCCTTTTTACTAAGGATGTGCACAGATACGCTTGGAAAAAATAATGTGCTTGCAATAACTGCTGATTTTGAAGGGCTTTCAAAAAAAGATTTGGAAGAGTCTCGAAGATTCACAAAAGAACTTGGCTTGCAACATAAAATTGTCAAATTAACCGTTTTAGATATTCCTGATGTTGCAAATAACCCGCCGAATCGCTGCTATTACTGCAAGAAAAAGCTCTTATCAGTTATAATTTCTGCTGCAAGCAGTAGAGGTTATGATAACGTAGTAGAAGGTTCTAATATAAGCGATACAGCAGATTTCAGGCCTGGTATGAAGGCTATTGAGGAGATTGGAATTAAAAGCCCGTTAAAGTCAGCCGGTTTAACAAAGGAAGAAATTCGCGAAGCTTCAAAAAAACTAAAGCTTTCTACATGGAACAAACCTTCTGCTGCCTGCCTCTTTTCGAGAATTCCTTATGGTGAAAAGATTACTTTAGAAAAAATAAAAAGAGTCTCGGATGCAGAAGAAATATTGAGCGCTGAAGGCTTTGGGCAATTCCGCGTTCGCAGTCATGGGGATTTGGCACGAATAGAAGTGCTGCCCGAAGAAATAAACAAGTTTTTAGAAAGAAATTTTCGTGATAAAATAACTCATGAGTTTCGACGGCTCGGCTTTAAATATGTAACAATAGATCTTGACGGATATAGAATCGGAAGCATGAATGATGAGCTAAAAGAGGAGGACAAGCTATTTTGGAAGAAAAATTAAGGGAGTTATTAGAAAAGCTAAGGACAGGCAAACTTACAACCGAAGATGTGATGCTTAAGCTAAAAAAGTTACCATATGAAAATTTAGATTTTGCCAAAATCGACAACCATAGAGCGCTAAGGCGCGGAATACCTGAAGTAATATACTGCCAAGGTAAAACCACATCTCAAGTTGTAGAAATAGCAAGACATATGGCAAAAAACGGAAGTAATGTGATCGGCACGCGAGCAGATCTTAAAACCTTTCACGATGTCCAAATGATTGCACCTGATGCAAAATATTATGAGGATGCGCGAATTTTTGCCATTATAAGGGAAAAAGTACCCCAAAATACAGGCACAATCGCGGTTGTAACAGCAGGCACATCCGATATACCTGTTGCAGAAGAGGCTGCTGTAACTGCGGAACTTTTTGGAAACCCGGTAGAAAGACTTTATGATGTGGGAGTAGCTGGCATACATCGGTTGCTTATGAACGTGAATGCACTTCAATCAGCTACTGTTATAGTGGTTGTAGCCGGAATGGAAGGGGCACTGGCTAGTGTAGTCGGAGGCCTTGTAGATAAACCTGTAGTTGCTGTTCCAACAAGTGTTGGATATGGAGCAAATTTCGGAGGACTTTCCGCTCTTCTTGCAATGCTCAACAGCTGTGCAGGCGGAATTTCTGTAGTAAACATCGATAACGGTTTTGGTGCTGCTTATGTAGCCCACCAAATTAATCGGCTGGCCAACAAGGAGGAATAAATGTGTCAATTTTGTACCTGGACTGTTTTTCAGGCATAAGTGGTGATATGTTTTTAGGAGCTATGCTGGATTTAGGCCTCGATCAGGAAAGATTTTTAAGACAACTCCAGACTCTTCCTTTAAATGACGAATATAGCATAGAAATAAAAAAGGGAATAAAAGGTGGGATTACAGGAACTGATGTTGTAGTAAAAACTCATGAACACCACCCCCACAGAAATCTTTTAGATATATATGCGATAATCGATGGCAGCGCATTAGAGTATGATATAAAACAAAAGAGCAAGCAAGCTTTTTATAAATTGGCTAAAGCAGAGGGTAAGGTTCATGGAAAACCTCCTGAGGAAATTCATTTTCACGAAGTAGGAGCCATCGATTCAATAGTCGATATAGTAGGAGCATGTACACTTATAAGTATGCTAAATCCCACGAAGGTTTATGCGTCTCACATAAATGTAGGATCAGGGACGGTTAATTGTGCCCATGGTATCTTACCTGTGCCCGCACCGGCTACTTTAGAACTTTTAGAAGGCATCCCTATATATTCTGGAGAAGAAGCAGGGGAATTTACAACACCTACAGGTGCTCTTATTTTAAATATATTTGTAGATAAATTTGGCAGCATGCCCTTAGGGATTCCTGAGAAAATCGGCTATGGGCTCGGAAAAGCCGAAAGAAAGTCTCCAAATGTTTTAAGAGCAGTGCTGCTAAAGGAACTTGACCGAATGGAAAGCGAGTATGCGGAGGGCTTGGAAAGAGATGCCGTAGCTATATTAGAATCTAATATAGACGACATGAACCCTCAATTATATGAAGCCATTATAGAAAGGCTTTTTCAGGAAGGAGCGTTAGATGTATTTTTAACGCCGATAATAATGAAAAAAAGCAGGCCGGCCGTAAAACTTACGTGTCTTTGCGCGCCAAATAAGAAACAGCATTTATCTCAGATAATACTTAAAGAAACCACGACTTTAGGAGTAAGAGAATTACTTGCAGGTCGTATAAAGCTTTCCAGAAAAATAGAAGAGATAAATACCCCTTTAGGGAATCTTAAAGTTAAAATAGCTAAAATCGGCGATGAAACAATAAAAGCTGCACCTGAGTATGAAGATATGAAGATTCTTGCAAAAAACAACAATATACCTTTACTAAAAGCCTATGAAATTGTAAAGCGATATTTGACAGTCTAAAGAGCTAATTCTTGTAAAGCATAAATTATAATGCTATACTGTTTTAAGCGATTAAATTTTTTGTCCAGCACTATTTACTTGAGATAGGAGTGTTTTTATGTCAAACAACGTAAGAGTAAGATTTGCACCGAGCCCCACTGGAAGTTTGCATATCGGTGGCGCACGGACAGCGCTTTTTAACTTGCTTTATGCAAGACATAATAATGGAGTTTTTGTGTTAAGAATAGAGGATACTGATACAGAGCGATCTACAGAAGAATCTGTCAATCAGATTATACGTTCATTAAAATGGTTGGGCCTGGATTGGGACGAAGGGCCTGAAAAAGGTGGACCTTTTGGACCTTATTTTCAGTCAAAGCGCCTTGACATTTATAAAAAAGAGGTTGATAGACTTCTTGCAGAAGGAAAAGCATATTATTGCTACTGCACGCCTGAAGAACTTGCCGAAAGAAGAGAGGCTGCGCTTAAAGCCGGAAGGCCTCCCAGATACGATGGTCGCTGCCGAAACCTTACCCCGGAAGAAAGAAAAAAATTTGAAGATGAAGGAAGAGCTTATACAATAAGACTAAAAATGCCGGAAAAAGGTCAGACAGTAGTCGAAGATCTAATTCGCGGCACAGTAGTATTTGACAATTCCACCTTAGATGATTTAATAATTGTAAAATCCAATGGTATTCCTACATATAATTTTGCTTGTGTAGTGGATGATAACGCAATGAAGATAAGTCATGTTATAAGAGCAGAGGAACATCTTTCGAATACTCCTAAACAAATACAAACGTATCTTGCTTTAGGATACAAACTTCCCCAGTTTGCTCACTTACCCATGATACTAGCACCTGATCGCAGTAAACTTAGTAAACGACATGGAGCAACATCAGTAGAAGAATTCAGAGACCAAGGATATCTTGCACAAGCGATTATAAACTATCTGACACTGCTGGGTTGGTCGCCGGAAGGAACAGAAGAAATCTTTGGTATGGATAAAGCAATAAAAGAATTTACCTTAGAAAGAGTTAATAAGACAGCTGCAATTTATGACGTGAAAAAGCTTGCGTGGATAAACGGCCATTATATGAGAGAACTCGATTTAGATTATATAACAGAGCAAACAATACCATTTATGATTAATAAGGGTATTATTACTGAAGAATATGCTAAAAACAATTTTGAATACATTAAAAAGACAGTTGAAATCTCCAGAGACAGAGCCAAAACCTTAGATGAACTGGCGGACGGTATAGCTTTTTTCTTCAAAGATATAACCGAGTATGATGAAAAGGGTGTTAGAAAACATTTTACAAAAGAAAACGCTGCGAAGCTTTTAATGCTGGGTGCAGAGGCATTAGAAAAACTAGAAGATTTTACTCATGATAAAACAGAAGAAGCTTTAAGAAGTATAACCGATGAAATGGGTCTTAAAGCCTCAGAGATAATACACCCTACAAGGCTTGCCATTACCGGCAGAACTGTAGGGCCGGGTCTTTTTGACATAATCGTCCTTTTGGGCAAAGAAAAGACCGTAGAGCGTATGAGAAAAGCTGCAGAATGGATTAGCAACAAGAGCAATTAGTTTATTTTTTCACCTGGATGAAATAATTAAAAAATTGACCGATGCATAATGCATAAAAGCCCCGAAAAAAATCTAAAACTATTATATTAATAACCTAGTGACAAAAAGCCATCTTATCTGCATGGTTTTATTTATAAGAGTAAATACAAATTTTTCAAGCAGCCGCTTTGAAACATAAGCTGTGCTGCTTTTTTGTCTTAAATGGCATCGTAAATAGATTAATGTGTAATGATATTTGTAGAAAAGTATGATATTATTTGATGTAGTGCAATCATAGAGTTGTTAAGACTTAAAAGCAATGAGGTGTAGACTTGAAGCCTACTAAAGTGATTATTTCTTTGATTATACTGACCCTAGCTGCAATGATGCCGTGGATAATCAAAGAAAAAACTGAGTTTTCTCCACCCTTGACAGAAAGTGCAGAATCAGAAAATATCATATGGGAAAAACCGGAAATTGGTATATTGCAAGAGATTGAACCAAAACCATTAAGTAAGTTTCCAAGTAAGATAACCGTCTTAAAAGCCAATGAAATAACAGCCATTAATATCAGAGAGCTGCCGTCTTCAGATTCCAAAAGCTTAGGTGTAGTCTATGGAGACTTGGTAAATGTAGAAATTATAAAAAATTTGGATAATGGATATACAGAAGTGAAATGCAGAGACTATAGAACAATGAAACCAATTTGTGGTTTTGTTCCCACAGAATACATACAGGAAGTTGATTTAAATGAAAAATTTGGGGTAATAGTTGATTTAAGCGAACAAAAGGTAGATATTTACGAAAATGATAAAATTATTAAAACTTTTTCCTGTTCAACCGGTCTAGATGAAAATAATTGCAGCACCCCTGAAGGCTTATATCGTATAGGTGAAAGAGGAGATTCTTTTTATAGTCCTAATTACAAACAAGTTGGCTACTATTGGGTAAGATTTAACAACAACTATTTATTCCACAGCGTTCCCTTTGATGAAAATAAAAAGATTATTGAAGAAGAGGCAGAAAAACTAGGTCAAAAAGCATCTCACGGATGTATACGTCTTTCCCTTGATGATGCCCTATGGTTTTATAATAGCATGCCTCGGGGAACTCCGGTCATAATCACGGATTAAACCATTTTTTATAGAAGCTCTCATCAAGAGCTTCATATTTTTTATCTTTAAGGAATTCTTCAAACTCCCTAAGCGTGACATTTTTATATTTAAAGGTTTCGCAGTAAGACCTAAAAAAGTCCAATAAATTCTCTTTGCCGATTTGATTTCTTAAATCATCATAAAACAGCACGCCGCCAATATATACAGTAGAAAAATAATCTTGCTGACTTTTAAAAGCCGGAAGGGGGTCTAACATGTGTGAGCGGTTTTTTATAACAAAATCTTTTGAGCCTATTACAAATTTTTCAAAGTAGGAATCTTTGCCGGGAGCTCCGTAGCGATTTTCAAAATAGTATAGAGTGGAAAATTCAGTGATTCCTTCATCTAACCAGGGTTCGGTTATTTGGTTACTTCCTACTAAGTTATACCACCATTGGTGAGCTACTTCATGGGCGGTGGACCTTTCAAGGGAAAGATTTGAAATATTTGATTGAGTATATTTCGCATTATCCATCATTATAAAAGTAGGAAACTCCATTCCTCCCGGATAATAATTGGCTTCGGCTATTCGAAGCTCCGGGTATGGGTATTTGCCAAAAGATTCATTGAAGATTCCCAAGGCATATTTTGCGATATTCAGTGCCATAAATCCGCCTTCCTTATCTTCCGGATAAAAATAAGATGTTATAATTATCCCATCGATTTCGTCAGATGAGGTCTGATAGTTGTTGCTTATAGCTGCGCCGAATTCTCGAATGTTGTCTATAGAGTAAATATAAACAACTTTATTACTTCGAACTTCATTTTTTTCCAAAGAGCCGGAAGCCGCAACAACAAAATCTTTAGGTACTGTTATGCTTACCTTGTAATCGGCCATATCACTGTAAGTGCAGTCACCGATAGCGTAATGCTTTTCCAAACTCCATTTTCCACCGTTATTTACCGCAAGAATCGGGTACCAGTTACCCAATGATACAGTTATTTTATCATTTCCAAATGTCTGGTATCCAAAGCGAAAGCGCGCTTTTGGTATAGTAACTTCAAATTGCATATGTAAGTTTGAGAAATTGCCGGCAGATATAGGTTCGGCTAGAAATAATTTCAGTATTTCGCCGCCTTCTTCAAAAGACCATTTAATATCTTTATCTTTCTGCTTAACTTGCTTTATCTGGATGGCGCCATAGCTAAATCCTTCCGGAAAAACGCGGGAAAGGTCGCCTTTAAAAAAAGGAACTCTGGAAGGACTGGAAAAAATATTAGGATAAAGATGAAAATAAAGTATGTCATATACCTTTTCTGTTTTATTTACGCAAGTAAAGTCCATGACAGCTTTTATTTTATCTTTTCCGTCATATTCAGCATCGATAGCATATATATTCCTTTCGGGAATTGCTTGAGCAGAGTAAGTTTCTTGAGATTTATCTGGCACTTGGCTTAAAGGAGACTGCGTCATAGAAAGCATAAAAATATTTTTTGCAAATAAGAATATCAAAAACAAAGCAATTATTACCAAAGCAAATGCAACAAATTTTTTCAAATCAAAATCCCCCTGAGGATTAAAATCAATTTACGTTTCCATATATTTCATATTATACTCATTTCTATGCAAAAATACTAAATCCTTCTAAGCTGAAAGAAAAAACTACATATATTTCTAAACTAAAAAACTATGTATCTCAAAATTTAAGTAGAAAAACTGCCTTTACTACAAGGCATGGTTACTTCTGCAAAGCTACACAAAGTGGCTTTGTATGAGCACTACCTAAATTAGCTTTGTAAGTAAAGCGTATCTAATAAAAAGCTCTGCTAAGTGGAATTTTAGCAGAGCTTGATTGTTCGTCCGGCATGTTTACGATGGGTCAAAAGAAACCCCATCGCCTAACCAGCGGGAAGATAACCCGTACTCGATTTACTGTCATTTTGAGCGCTAGAAAAAATATTTTCTATTTACCTAATGTCACTGCTATAAGGAAGAAATACTTTCAGGAGCCTTTCCGCTGCAACCCAAGACATCTCTCATCTTATGTATTACCATTTGCTTTATTGCTTCCCGGCCGGGTCCTAAATATTGGCGAGGGTCAAAATGAGATGGATTTTCTGCCAAATACTTTCTAATAGATGCAGTCATGGCAAGACGTAAATCCGTATCTATATTTATCTTGCAAACACCCATTTCAGCTGCTTTTCTAAGCATATCTTCCGGTACTCCCTTTGCACCGGGAATCTGGCCACCATATTTATTGCAAATCTCAACAAATTCTTGCGGTACAGATGAGGCACCGTGCAAAACAAGTGGGAAATTAGGCAACATGCTAGAGATTTTTTCTAGGCGCTCAAAATCAAGCCTAGGTTCTCCTTTAAACTTATAGGCTCCATGGCTTGTGCCGATAGCAATTGCAAGGGAGTCCACACCTGTGCGCTCTACGAATTCTACTGCTTCATCCGGATCTGTAAAAGCGGCATCTCGTTCTGATACGCTTACAGCATCTTCAATCCCTGAAAGCCTGCCTAGCTCAGCTTCCACTACAACTCCTTTTGAATGGGCATAATCCACAACTTTTTTTGTAAGTGCAATATTTTCTTCAAAAGGATATTTTGAACCGTCAATCATTACTGAAGTAAAGCCATCGTCGACGCAAGCCTTACATATTTCAAAACTGTCACCGTGGTCTAGATGAAGGACTATTGGCAGACCACTGTATTCGACCGCTGCTTCCACTAACTTTTTAAGATAGACCGGCTGGGCATATTTTCTAGCGCCGGCAGATACCTGCAAGATAAGAGGAGCATTTTCCTCCTTGCCTGCCTCAACAATACCCTGTATTATTTCCATATTGTTGACATTAAATGCGCCTATGGCATACCCGCCTTTATACGCCTTCTTAAACATTTCTTTTGATGTTACCAATGGCATAAGCTACACTCCTTCTGCTAAATTACTACAAGTATATTACAAAAAACAAAAAAATTAAAGGCTGAGGTTATCCAATCGATAAATTCAGTGCTGAAATTAGTTTTATTAACCTGCTGATAATTGCTTTTTAAATTAGATAATTGTTTTTAGGTATGATAAAATAGAGTCATCATGGGTGGGAGGGTTTTTCTTGTTCAAGAGTCAAATTAGCTCAACTTACCATCAGGCCAAAAGATACAGACAAATAATGAATGTATTGATAAAATATGGATTTGGTTACCTTGTCGAAAAAGTCGGCATAATTATGCCTAAAGGATTTAAACAAAAAAACATAGATCCTTCCGGCAAACTGACAACGCCGCAAAAGATTGTTATGATGCTAGAAGAACTTGGCCCTACCTTCGTAAAGCTTGGACAGGTTTTAAGTACTCGACCTGACTTGCTTCCGCCAGATTATATAAAAGAACTTAAAAAGTTGCAAGACAATGTTGCACCTTTTGATTTTAATGAGGCAAAAGCTGAAATTGAAGAAGAACTTGGCGGCAATATGAGAAATATATTTTTAGTTATTGATAAAGAACCATTGGCCGCTGCTTCGATTGGACAAGTCCACAAAGCGGTTCTGAAAAATGGTGATGAGGTTGTTATTAAAATTCGAAGGCCAGGGATAGAAGAAATAGTGAACGCTGATTTGGAAATTATGCTTAATCTTGCACGATTGGTAGAAAAGCATATTCCAGAAGCGAAAATATATGATCCGGTTGGTAAAATTGAGGAATTTGCAGATGCAATGCATAAGGAATTAGATTTTACAAGAGAAGGTTACAATATAGATAAGTTCCGGCAAAATTTTAAAGACGATGAGACAATTTATGTTCCAAAAGTTTATTGGGAAGCTACATCTAAGAAGATATTAACATTGGAATATATTCGTGGATATAAGATAAGTGAACTGGATAGTGCATCAGAAAACAATTTAGATAAAAGAAAGATTGCTGAAAACGGCGCAAGAGCCATGATGAAGCAAATATTCATACATGGATTTTTTCATGCCGATCCGCACCCTGGCAATATAATAATAAGGCCTGACGGTAAGATAGTGTTCATAGACTTTGGCATAGTCGGGCGAATTGATAAATATACCAAAGATAAGATTGCGGACTTAATGATTGGGATAATAAATAAAGACGTCAAAAAAATTACTGATGTGCTTCTTGAAATTAGTCAGTCTGAACAAGAGCCGGATATTTCGAAAATGGAGTTGGATATTGAGGATTTACTTGACCGATATTATGGAAAAGAGTTAAAAGACGTAAATGCATCAGAACTTTTAAACGAGGTTTTTATTATTGTTGCAAAATATAAGATAATTTTACCGTCAAACTTCACCCTTCTTTTAAAAGCAATCATAACAATAGAAGGTGTGGGGCTTGAGCTATGTCCCGATTTTAACATATTTGAAACCGCAAAACCTTTTGCAAAAAGGCTCCTTCGGCAACGTTACAGCCCTGAGTATTTAGCACAGAGTGCAGTTTCGACAATGCAAGAATTTAATAAATCCCTTATGCTTATCCCAAAGCTTATTAATGGATTATATCAGCGCACAAAAATTAACAGCATCAAAATCGATTTTGATACCCCGGGAACCTCAAAGGTTATTATCGAACTTCATAAAATGGTAAATCGATTAGTTTTTAGCCTGATAGTGGCTGCATTAATAATTGGCTCATCCCTTATAATTCAGGCAAATGTTGGGCCGTTTTTCTATAATTATCCTTTGCTTGGAGTTGCAGGATTTATTATTGCAGGTTTTCTGGGGGTTTGGCTCATTATTTCTATACTTCGCACAGGCAGAATGTAAAAAATATTTGGAGGCATGAAAATGAGAAGAATTTCTAGATTATCAATTCTTTTAATAGCATTAGCGGCTGTTTTGGTATTTAGTATCAATGTTAAAGCAGATGTAGCAGAGCCTGGTTCTGAAGCTGATCCGGTAGTTACAAAAAGTTATGTAGACAAAGTCTTGGCTGATTTAAAGCAGTATGTTGATTCTAAAAGCGGTAATTCTGCCAGCCTAGAAATAGTTTATATGGAAAAGGGGCAGCACATTTTAGGTGATAAAGGCACCGAAATGATTTTAAGAAGCGGAATTGCAACTGCCGTAGACAGTGGCAACGGAGGTCTGGCAGATGTTACACAAGGAAAAGATATAGTAAATGGCGAGAATATATCCCAAAACCATCTTCTTATTGTTCCAAGAGAGGACGGCCGAGGGATGAAGGCAGAGAATGATAATGTTGTAGTGCTTGTCAGAGGAAATTACACATTAGAGCAGTAAACTTTACTTTACTTTATTATGATGGTATACTTTTTTTAGCAAATTCCTCGGAGAGAGAGGCTATTTTAATGGAGAAACTTACGGTATTATTGGCTTTGATGGCTCTTGATGCCGGCGGAGCCGAAACTCATGTTATTTCTCTGGCCAAACAATTAAAAAAACGAGGGGTCGAAGTTATCGTTGCTTCCCACGGAGGCAAATTGACTGAATTCCTGGAGAGCAATGACATAAAGCATTATACTTTGCCGCTGGACAAAAAATCTCCGATGGCTTTAGCGTCTTCTATAAAAGGATTGACGGCTATTGTAAAAAAACATAAGGTTGATATAATTCATGCCCATGCGCGTATACCGGCCTGGGTATCTCAGTGGGTAAGCGTCCTAACGGGTTGTCCATATATAACTACATCTCACGGAATTTATTCTACGGGATGGGGTATGGGACTAATCAGTGCCTGGGGCCAAAAGGTTATTGCAGTCAGCGAAGATGTGAAAAAACATTTAATTGCAGGATTTAAAGTTAATCCGGATAAAATTTTTGTAATACCCAACGGCATTGACTTAGAACAATTTGACCCTAGTATTGATTCGTCGCCTGTGGAAAAACAATTAGGGCTGAAACATGAGGATTTAAAAATCGTATATATCAGCCGTCTAATGGGAGCCCGCGGCGAAATTGCATTAAGGCTTATAAAAGCCCTTCCTCAAATAAAAGATAGTTTCCCAAACGTAAAACTGATAGTCGTAGGGGAAGGGGACAAATATGAATCAATTGCAAAGATGGCCAATCAATATAACGAAAAAGCCCCAGAAAACAGTGTCATTGTTACAGGCGCAAGGCTTGATACTCCGCAAATTATGAATATGGCAGATGTGGCAGTAGGAGTGGGGAGAGTGGCCTTAGAAGCTATGGCAATGGAAAAACCTGTTATAATAGCGGGTGAAGCGGGATTTATGGGGATTTTGAAACCTGAAAACTTTGAGCTGGCTAAAAAACATAATTTTAGTGGCAGGGGTTCAAGCATGACAACAGATTCAGAAAATATTGCTTCCGCAATAAAAACACTGCTGAGCGATGAACAGCTTCGGAAAAGGTTGGGAAGTTTTGGAAGAGAAGAAGTTGCAAAATATTTTTCAATTGAAAGCATGACTAATCAGGTATTAAAAATTTATTATCAACTAATTGAGGAGGAAAAAAATGCACATAATAGATAACAAGGGCAGGATTTTTGGCCTGATAAATATCATAGATTTGCTCGTTATTTTGGTTATCCTGGCGGTTGTAGCAAGATTTGGCACAAAGATACATCAAAGTTCTGTAGGTTCTCAAGCAAAGGATATTGAGGCAGTGCTGTATGTCAAAGAAGTAAAAGATGCTACTGCAGATGTTATTAAAGTAGGGGATACAGTAAAAGAGACAAAAACCAATGGTGTTTTAGGAAAGGTTACCAATGTAGAAGTAAAACCTTCAGAAACATTAGTAGAAACTGCTGATGGGCGTATTGTTGTATATCCGAATCCGGTGTTGAAAGATGTTTATATTACAGTAAAGGGAACAGGTTCTGTAAATGAAAATGCAATCGTTCTTGGCAGCAACGAAATCCGCATTGGAACATCTTTGCAAATCAAGACAAATATTTACTCTGTAACATCAACTGTAATGGAAATAAATTTCTAGCAAAACAGGTTTGATTACTATCTCTAGGAGTAAATATACAGAAATCGTTGATTTTTAGAGGGCTTAAAGGAGGCTTGTAGGTGGAAAACAGTTTAAGCTCCTTAATACAAAATAGTATAATAATTAATATACTTAAACGTCTTTTTCAATCATCTTTGTATGAGAACAGCTCTTTTTATAAAGCTCTGCGAAAGTTGGGCGATGTTGTTTTAAAGGCATTTAGAAACAGTGGATTAAGGGCAATTTTTACATATAGAAATTGGGATAATGAAGCTATTGAAAATAGTAAAATTATATCTCCGGTCTTAAGACTAAGCCATCCGATTAATACACTTATAGACCTAGCTAACGATGCAATAAAAAGCAGCTTTTTAGTAGAAACTGTTCTTAAGGCAATTAATACCTTTATTCAGACTCCGCTTATTGCAACAGCTTATATTTTTTTGCCCTCTAGTTTTGCTGTTTTGGCTTTAAAAGTTTTTTTAGAAGGACTTGCGGTTAAAACGCTTGTATCCCAAATACTGTTTCTGTGCGCCATATTTTTTATTCTTTATTCTACCGCATCTTTAGATTCCATTTTGGGCTCTAGTATCATCTATAAGGTAGTTGATTGGATTTTTGATACAAATGATAAGCGCATACCAGAAAATCAGACTTCTTTAAGCGAAATATCAGTCCGAGATAAGCGTGTTTTAGCTTTGCTGGGAATATTTATCGGCATATTGTATTATTTTCTTACAAAAACTATTTTTATAAAAATCTTCGGTGCTTTGTGCGGTTCTGTTCTTATATACTTATGGCCCGCTATTGGGCTTTATCTTGCCGGTTTTTTACTTCCTCTGGCACCTACTACATATACAGCCGGAATTATCGGAATTACATTTTTGGCAGTAGTGCTAAATGATAAGTACAGATTCAAAGATGGCATGCCGGCCAACGTTTTACCTGCGATTTTATTTCTCATAACAGCGGTTATAGCGGCAATATTTTCTATTGCAAGAGGAGATAGCTTAAAGGTTCTTCCTCTCTATCTGATATATTTTATGTTATTTTACATTTCCCAAATCCTATTTCGCAATCCGAAAACTATAAAGAGAATGCTTATTGCTTTAGCGATGTCGGTATTAGCAATTTCCTTAATGGGTATATACCAATATTTTTTTGTAAAGGTTCCAACTGCTGCCGCGTGGGTGGACGTAAAACAGTTTCCTGAACTTGAGACAAGAGTTTATGCAACACTTGAAAATCCAAATGTACTAGGCGAATATTTAGGGCTTACAATACCTATTTTTCTTGGACTTTTTTTTGCAGTGGATAAATTTAGACAAAAAGTAGTAGTGCTCGGCGTTCTTGGATTATCATTTTTATGTCTTATATTGACATTTTCAAGAGGAGCATGGCTAGGACTTGCAGCAAGCGTAGTTATTTTCTCGCTTCTAAAGGCGCCGGTAATTTTAATTTTAATAATTGCAGCTGCCGCTGTTGCCCCTGCATTCTTGCCATCTGTTGTTTATGAAAGGATAGCAAGCATCGGCAGCCTAGAAGACAGCTCAAATCTGTATAGACTAACAATTTGGACTGCGGCTTTAAGGATGTTTAAAGATTATTGGCTGACAGGGGTAGGCCTAGGGTCTACAGCTTTTGCGTTAGTTTACAGAAATTACATGATCGCAGGTGCATCGGCTGTCCATGCCCACAACCTTTACCTTCAAATATCACTTGAAATGGGAATTATAGGGGTTTTTGCTCTGATATGGATGGCTTTTCGCGGGTTTTCTCAAGCTTTAAGCAGCATAGAGCGTCCTTGGAAAATGTCATACGTTTTAGCAGGTATTGCAACAGGTCTGCTTGGCCACCTGTTTCACGGCTTGTTTGATTATGTGTGGTACAGTCCGCGAATTGTTATGGCTTTTTGGATGCTTTCAGGGATGATGTCGGCTATGACATATATAAAATTACCTGACGATACCGCAAAGGAAGAGATATTGCAATGATAAAAGTCCTTCATGTGCTTTCTGATACAAACGTCGGCGGAGCGGGCAGATATATATTTAACTTATTATCCAATAAATACGAAACCTCTTTTGAAGCAGCGGTCGCCTGCCCAAAAGGCGGCGAGCTTGAAAAAGAGCTAAGGGAAAGAAACATTCAGGTATTTCCTTTGGAAGGCGGAGAAAGCTCTACTAATATGAGCCAAATAAAGAGCCTTCGGCGAATAATTTCTCAAGAAAAGTTTGATATAGTGCATACCCATGCGAGCTTTGCCGGCCGAATAGCCGGGAAAATGGCAGGAGCAAAAGTGGTAATGACACGCCACAGCATTATGGGTGGTGGTGCGGGCCCTGTAAAAAGAATGATTACCAGACTGATTTCTCGCATTTTTACAGATAAAATTATTGCTATATCTCGCGCTGTGAAGATAAACCTCATAGAAAGCGGCGTGCCTGCCGATATGATTACTATTATATACAATGGTATAGATACTACAAAGTTTGAGGGTGTTAAAGGAACTTTACGCAAGGAGTTGAACATAACACCAGACACACCGATAATAGGCATGGTTGCAAGGCTCGTTCCTGAAAAAGGTTATGAATATGCAATTAATGCATTTTACCGAGTAATAAAAGATTACCCCAATGCACTGCTTGTAATTATAGGCAGTGGATCACTGGAAAAAAATTTAAAAAATATGTGCTCTGAACTTGGAATAGAAAGTAACGTAATATTTATGGGGTATAGACAAGATGTTGAAAATCTTATGGCGGATTTTGATTTGTTTGTACTTTCTTCCGTAAGTGAAGGATTAGGACTTTCTCTGCTGGAGGCCATGGCTCTTGGTAAACCTGTTGTGGCTACTATAACAGGAGGCATACCAGAAGTGATAAAGGATGGAACCAACGGCCTTTTGGTTCAACCTGGAAACGATGTTTATCTTGCCGAAAGCATAGTAAAAATTTTATCTGACAAGGATTTAGCTCGAAGGCTGGGCGATGAGGCAAAAAAGACAGTAGTAGAGAAGTTTTCTTCAAAGACAATGATTGAAAAAACCGAAAAAGTTTATCAGGAAGTCTTACAAAGATAATTGATGAATTTGCATTTTGCCGTCCAGATTGAAAAATGACGGCAGTGCCGGAGGTTGGAAAATTAGGGGGATTTATCTCTATGAAAAGAGGAGAGAGATTGATGCAAAGAGTATTGGTTTCCGGCTATTATGGTTTTGGCAATGCCGGAGATGAAGCCATACTCATGGCTATCGTGGATTCATTGAAAAAATTGAAAAGCGATATAGAAATTACAGCTCTTTCGGCAGATCCTCAAAAGACTAAGGAATATTACGGTATCAATGCTGTCCAAAGAACGAGTCCTCTTGCCATAATAAGAGAAATATCGAAAGCAGATTTAGTTATCAGCGGAGGCGGAGGCTTGCTTCAGGATGTTACAAGCAACCGATCGATACCATACTACCTTTTTATTTTGTATTTAGCAAAGAAGATGAATAAGAAGGTTATGTTTTATGCCAATGGTGTAGGGCCTGTCCTAAGAGAAATAAATAAGAGCATGATAAAACGTGTCGGGAATATGATGGATTTGATAACGGTAAGAGATGAGCAATCTCGGAAAGAGCTGGAAAACCTCGGCGTATCAAAACCCCCTATTATCGTTACCGCAGATCCGGCATTTGTCTTAAAACCAATAAGCGATGAAGAAGGCGCTAAACTACTCAAAAGACTTGATATAAATCTTTGCAGTGAGCGCATGAAAGTCGGTGTTTCAGTCAGACCATGGAATTTGAACAAAAATAGAGAGATAATAGCACAAGCTTGTGATTATCTGATAAAGGGCCGAGATTCAGAAGTTGTTTTTATACCTATGCAGCATCCCAAAGACTATTATGAATCCCTTGAGATTGTAAAATTGATGAAGGAAGAGGCTAAAGTTATTGCCGAACCTTTAAGCCCTCGAGAAATTCTTTGGCTTTGCGGAAAAATGGATTTAATATTTGGGATGCGTTTACATGCCTTGATTTTCGGAGCAATGATGGAAGTTCCATTAGTTGGTTTAGTATATGATCCGAAGGTAGAGCATTTTCTTCAAAGAATAGAACAGCCATCTGCCGGCAAACCAGGAGATTTAGACTTGGTAGGGCTTTGCAATTTACTTGAAGAAGCCATTTCAGATGCAGCCAAAAGCCAAAAACAGCTCCAAAAGAAAAAAGAAGAACTTACGGTCTTAGCAAATGAAAATGCAAAACTTGCTATAAAACTTTTGGAGGGGCACAAATGAATGCAGAAACCCGGGAACGTATGAATATCTTAGGGGTACTTTTAGATCAAACTGATTATCAAAAGGCATACCGACAAGCAGAGCGGTTCTTGGATTCTTCCGGTAATAAGGTAATAGTCACACCTAATGCAGAAATTATAATGGCGGCTCAGAAAAACCCGGAACTAAGAGCAGCACTGAACAGCGCAGACTTATGCCTTCCAGATGGAATAGGAGTCGTGATCGCATCTAAGATACTTGGAAAACCACTGGCTGAAAGAACAACAGGCTTCGATTTTATGATGAAACTATTAGAGCTAGCGAACAAAAAATCTCTTAGCTTGTTTCTTTTAGGCGGTAAACCGGAGGTTGCAGAAAAAGCAGGAGAAAAAATTTGCTCAATGTTTCCGAATGTAGAAATCGTGGGGTGCCATGACGGATACTTTGGAGAAAACGAAGAAATTGAGGTCGTTAATTTAATAAATCACACGAAACCAGATATTTTGCTAGTTGCTATGGGGTGCCCAAAACAGGAAATATTCATGATAAAAAACAAGAATAAAATGCAATTTAAAATTGCAATGGGCGTTGGGGGGAGCTTTGACGTGCTTTCCGGCAATGTTCAGCGAGCCCCTCAATTCGTGCAAAATATCGGGCTTGAATGGTTATACAGACTTATCATGCAACCTTCTCGCCTAAAAAGAGTAGGAGCATTGCCTGCATTTTTAGTTAAAGTAATATCACACAGGACAATAAACAATTAAAGAAGTGATAGAATGAAATCTAAGGCAAAAACATTAATTGTAGAGTATGCACAAATCGTCATAGGATCTTTTATCGGTGCACTCAGTCTGACAATGTTTCTTGTTCCGAATAAGGTCGCTGCAGGAGGGCTAAGTGGTCTTGCCACAGTACTTTATTATCTTTTTAAGTTGCCTGTAGGCTGGACGATGCTTGTCTTGAACATTCCGCTTTTTGTAGCGGCAGTTGTTTTTTTAGGAAAAGGTGTCGGCATAAAAACTATTGTTGGAACGCTGCTATTTTCACTTTTTACGGAGATGACCGCAGGTTTCCCAGTTGTGACGACCGATTTATTACTTGCTACAGTTTATGGCGGCATACTTTTAGGAATTGGCCTGGGCATAATATTCAGAGTCAGAGGTTCTACAGGCGGAACTGATCTTGCGGCGATGATTCTCAATCATTTTATTTCATCAATAAGCATTGGCCAAGGAATAATGATTATTGATTTTTTTGTTATAATATTAAGCGGAATAACTTTCAGCTGGGAACTTGCGATGTATGCCTGGATAGCTTTGTTTATAAGCAGTAAAGTCATAGACATCATTCAAGAGGGATTTAATTACGCTAAAGCTGTTTACATAATTTCAAACGAAACAGAGGCAATATCTCAGCGAATTCTTTCAGATATGCAGCGCGGATTAACCTTCCTTAAAGCAGAAGGAGGTTTTACAAGACAAGATAAAAATGTTTTATTATGTGTTATAACACGTATGGAGGTTTCTAAGCTAAAAAACATTGTTTATCAAACCGACCCCCGAGCCTTTGTAATAATTCATGATGTGCATGAGGTTTTAGGAGAAGGTTTTACCTATAAAAACGATTAAAATATCCAAGGAGTGATTTTACGTGAACGAAGTATCTTGCGAAGCCATAGAAGAACTCAACAAAAAAGCCCTCATAATACGGCGCCACATAATTGAAATGATTACCGAAGCAGGTTCAGGACACCCCGGAGGTTCCCTTTCAAGTGCCGATATATTAACAGCACTGTATTTTCATGTAATGAATATAGACCCTAAGAATCCAAAGTGGCCGGAAAGAGACAGATTTGTTCTTTCAAAAGGACATGCCGCGCCCGTGCTTTATGCCACATTAGCCGAAAGAGGGTATTTCCCGAAAGAGGAACTTATGACCCTTAGAAAGACAGGTTCAATGCTTCAAGGCCATCCTGACATGAAAGTAACTCCGGGAGTAGACATGACCACAGGCTCCCTAGGGCAAGGCCTTTCCTGCGCAAACGGAATGGCTCTTGCAGGAAAACTTGACAAAAAAGACTACAGGGTTTATGTCCTTATGGGAGACGGAGAGCTGGAAGAAGGACAGATTTGGGAAGCTGCTATGACATCAGCTCACTACAAACTGGATAATCTTACAGCGTTTGTAGATCATAACGGCCTTCAGATAGACGGCCCCATTGAAAAAGTAATGTCGCCTGAAGTAGTACAGGACAAATTTAAAGCCTTTGGTTGGAATGTAATAGACATAGACGGCCATAACATCGCTCAAATCATCGAAGCTACAGAAAAAGCCAAGCAAGTAAAAGGCAAGCCCACCGTAATAGTTGCAAAGACCATAAAAGGCAAGGGAGTTCCCTTTATGGAAAATCAGGCAGGCTGGCACGGCAAGGCTCCTAGCCGAGAGCAAGCTGAAGAAGCCTTAAAAGCCTTATCCATATAATACTTGGAGGAGATACAGATGACAAAAATCGCAACACGTGAAGCCTATGGACAAGCACTTGCTGACTTAGGCGATGAGATAAAAGATATAGTAGTCTTGGATGCCGATCTTTCCGGCTCTACCAAGACATCGATGTTTGCAAAAAAGTTTCCCGAAAGATTTTTTAACATAGGCATAGCGGAACAGGACCTTATGGGAACCGCCGCAGGTTTTGCCACATGCGGCAAAATACCCTTTGCCAGCACCTTTGCCATCTTTGCAACAGGCAGAGCCTTTGAACAGGTGAGAAACTCCATATGCTATCCGAAACTAAACGTAAAAGTAGCTGCAACTCACGCAGGCCTTACAGTAGGAGAAGACGGAGCAACCCATCAGTCCGTAGAAGATTTAGCTCTCATGAGGTCAGTTCCGAATATGACCGTAATAAACCCTGCCGATGCAGTAGAAGCTAAAAAAGCCGTAAGAGCTGCTGCTCTTTATGAAGGCCCTGTATATCTTCGCTTTGGAAGATTTGAAGTAGAAACCGTATTTAATGACGACTATAAGTTTGAAATCGGCAAAGGAAGTGTTTTAAGAAAGGGAAGGGATGTAGCAATAATCGCAACAGGCATCATGGTAATAGAGGCATTAAAAGCCGCCGAAATCCTCAAAAATGAAGGCTTAGATGCCATGGTAGTAAACATAAGCACATTAAAACCCATAGACGAAGATATAATACTTGATGCCGCAAAGTGCAAAGCTATTGTAACAGCTGAAGAACACTCTGTCATAGGAGGTCTTGGCAGCGCTGTTGCAGAGGTGCTCTCAGAAAAGATGCCTACCCCCATGTACCGAGTTGGAATAAGAGACCAATTCGGACAATCCGGCAAACCGGAAGAACTTTTAAAACTTTACCATCTGACTGCGCAAGATATAGTTGAAGCGGCGAAGATGGTAAAAAATAGATAACAAACAGCAATATAGCTGGTGCTTTTAAACACCGGTTTTTGCTATTGACAAAATTTCTAAAAAATCTTATAGTATTAGTAATAGCCGTATATACAATTATAGATATCATGGACGGTGATGGCAGTGGAAGAAAAACAAATTCTTGTTATTGCTTGCCAGACAATCAAGCATGAGCTAGAGGCAGCAATGAAAAAAACAGGCAAGGTGTATCCAACTATTTTAATAGATTCTGATTATCACAATGATCCTGACAAACTGCGCATGGTAATTCAAGAAAATATAGACTCAGCAAAAGATAAAAAAAGAATTCTTCTTGGTTATGGCTGCTGTGGTAATGCATTAGTCGGGGTTAAAGCTACCACTGCCGAATTGGTGATTCCTAAAACCGATGATTGCATATCTATGATGCTCAGTAGAAAAGGGGAAGAGTTTAATCGCACAAGCAATACTTATTTTTTGACTAAAGGGTGGATGGAGTCTCCTAAGAGTCTTGCAGGGGAATATTACAGAGCGCTGGAAAAATACGGCGAAGCTAAAACGAAACGGATTTTTGAATTAATGCTCAAAAATTATGAGTATCTGATGATAATAGATACAGGAGCCTATGATTTAAGCGAATGTATGGGAAAAGCTGAAGAGATAGCCCGGTTTACAAAGTTAAAGCTCATTATAGAGCAAGGAGATGTTTGGTATTTAGAAAAGTTACTAACAGGCCCTTATGACAATGATTTTTCAATAATACCAAAGGGCGAAAAGATAAAGATAAGCCATTTTGGGTATGGGAATATTCCTGAAATGAAGGAGATAAACGTTATTTAAATTTGGCCATACCTACCTCTGAGTAGTTATTTAAAATGCATGCCTACTTCTTTTTGACGAAGTAGGCAATTTTTATTTTGCATAGACATCCACTGGCATAGCCAGTGGATAAAAAGCTTTAGCCTTTAAAGCAATATAAAAGTTTGCGAAACATAAACCGCTAGCTGATCAGGTGCAAGATGCTTGTTAAATATGAGACAAAAACAATAATACAAAATATGTTTAAAAGTGAATTTAGACACAAACTATAAAAGGTTCAAAATATCTTGACAAATATATCTAAGCTGTTATATACTCGTAGTGAGACAAGTATATACAGCAAGCAAGTAATATTTTCCGGGATATTATAGCAATTACTATGTACAATTTCTCAGGCATATAAATATTTATAATATTCTATTTTTATCTATTGCAAACATAGATTTGTTGTAATTTAAGTGGGAGAATTGTATTTAGTAAATTTTGAATTTTGCAAAGGAGGTGACATAACCCAAAAATTTAAATAAATTCGGTTATGTTTATAGGTCTTTGCAGTTTTTATGTACAGAAATTATCGCATACTCTTAATTAATCTATCAATCATAAGGGGGAAGGTAAAGTGCTTGATGAACTTTTCAACAAAATAGTAGATATGGATGAAGAAGGTGCAGTAAGTCTTGCTAAAGAGTATCTTGAAAAAGGTGGAGATGCTCAAAAACTTCTAGAT